>Ga0209710_1001203_pt1 | contig 20497 bp, 20 predicted proteins | sample ArcticOcean_MG_C_5_FD_187436 | JGI IMG/M metagenome (GOLD analysis project Ga0209710, IMG submission 187436) | Marine microbial communities from western Arctic Ocean - ArcticOcean_MG_CB4_138 (SPAdes) (version 2) | ecosystem: Environmental > Aquatic > Marine > Oceanic | place: Arctic Ocean...
AGAATACTGCGGAGAAATATGGTTTTGAAGCCTTAATGACTGATAAAAAACATCTTTCTGGAACTGATAGAGTTTTAGACGTTGCTGAGCAGAAGGGATGGCTTGACGACGAGATTATTATTAATGTTCAGGGCGATGAGCCACTTATTGATCCAAAATTAATTGAATTACTAGCTAAAGCATTACAAGATATTGATATTAATTATGCTACTGCTTGCTCATACTTTGAAAGTTTTAACGACTATTTAAGTCCAAGTAATGTAAAGGTTGTATGTGATACAAATCAATTTGCTACAAATTTTTACAGGGACCCTTTAGTAACAGAAGAAAAAGATTGGGATTCAAAAAAACAATTTCATCATATCGGCATCTATGCTTATAAAAAAAAATTATTAGATAAATTCTGTAGTTTACCAACCACTAAATTAGAAATTATATTAAAACTTGAGCAGCTAAGAGCTTTAGAGAACAATATATTACTTAAGACATTAAAATATGAGGGTAAAACTTATAGGGGCATTGATACCCCTGATGATTTAGTTTTGATTAGAGAGTATTTAGCGAAGTAAATCCTATACTGCGTCATCACCTTTTTCACCCGTTCTAATTCGTATAGCATTTTCAACATTCATAACAAAAATTTTGCCATCACCAATTTTTCCAGTTTTAGCAGTTGTTGTAATTGCATCAATAACTTTATCGACCATAGTGTCGGCGACAACTATATCTAGCTTTACCTTTGGCAGGAAGTCAACTACATACTCAGCACCTCTGTATAGCTCCGTATGACCTTTTTGTCGGCCAAATCCCTTAACTTCTGTCGCTGTAAGACCCATTATTCCTAGTTCAGATAATACCTCTCTAACTTCATCTAGCTTGAATGGTTTTATTATCGCTTCTATTTTCTTCATTTTTAAATTCCTTTTATATGAATGGATTATACTTGCTTGTAATTGGGTAGCGCCTGTCTTTACCAAAAGCTTTATTAGTAACTTTAGGGCCAGGTGCAGATTGTCTTCTTTTAAATTCGCTCATGTGAATTAATTTTATAACTTTTATTACTACTTGTGCTGAATATCCTTGATTAATTATCATTTTTATACTTTTATTTTTTTCAATATACAAATCAATTATGGCATCAAGCACTTTGTAATCGGGAAGGCTATCTTGATCTGTTTGATTTTCAGATAACTCAGCAGAGGGCGGCCTAGTTAATATTCTTTCCGGAATAATATTTTTAGTACGATTAATTTCGGCAGCAATTTTGTAGACAAAAGTTTTTGGGACATCTTTTAAAATAGAGAACCCACCAACCATATCCCCATAAAGAGTTGAATAGCCAACAGCAACTTCACTTTTGTTACTTGTCGCTAAAACAATCCCATTAAATTTATTTGCATATGCCATCAATAAAATACCTCTAATTCTTGCTTGAATATTCTCCTCTGCAATGTTTATGGGAAAATTTTTAAATTCTGAAGACAAAGACTTATCAAAGGATTTCATCAAGGGCTTTATTGATTTTACTTTATGGTTAATATCTAAATTAGCTGTAAGTTTTTTAGCATCTTCAAGACTGACTTTTGAAGTATAAGGACTTGGCATCATTATGGTTGTAATATTTTCTTTTTTACATGCTTGAGAAGCAATATAAAGAACAACAGCTGAATCGACACCTCCTGATAAGCCAATAAATACATTCTTAATAGAATTCTTTAAAAGATAATCTTTAAGAGCAAGTACTAATCCATTTAATAGAATTTTTATCGGTGATTGAGATTTCTTCGGGCTAATTAAGCTGCCTACTTTTTCAATTCTTTTGATATCAATTATTTTATTCATAGATTTAAATTGTTCAAGGTAATCCATTAACCCTTTCTTATTATTGTAAACAAATGAGCCGCCATCAAATAGTAAATCATCCTGACCACCAACCAAATTGAGATAAATAAGAGTGCTTCCATTTAATGAAACCTTTTTTCTTAATTCTTTAATTCTAGTTTCGTATTTATCAATTTCGTATGGGGAAGCATTGATACATATAATGTAGTCAACATTAGATAATTGCTCAGTAGGGCCATCTCCCCATATATCTTCACATATTAACAAGCCAAATTTTCTACTTTTATGGGAAAAAGTTAAAGATTTATCCCCAGCCTGAAAATATCTCTTTTCATCAAATACACCATAGTTTGGCAGTATCTGTTTATCGTATGTTTGTTCTATTTTCCCTCTATACAAAATAGATGCTGAATTAAAAAGCGCCCCTTTAAAGCTTCTCGGATGTCCGACAATTATTTTTAATCTTGGAAATTTTTTAGCAAGTTTTAGCAAAGCATCATTGCATTGCTTAATAAAATTTTTGTTTAGAAGTAAATCTTCTGGGGGGTAACCACAGATACTTAACTCTGGAGTAATTAATATCTCTGCATTTGATTTTTCAGCAATTTTTGCATGCTTCACTATAAGTTTATAATTAGATTGAATGTCGCCTACAGTAGGATTAATTTGTGCTAGGCTAATTTTCATATTTTATTAGTATTCCCCACCAGCATTCTTAATCAAATCAATTACATCTTTATCTTTATTTTTTAATGCGTAAACCAGAGCCGTTAAACCATATTGGTCTTTAGCTTTCAAATTTACTTTCGCATCAACTAAAAGCTTTATTAATTTAATTGACTTACTATGAATAGCATAATGAATTAAATATGTACTTTCATTATCTTTATGATTTACATTGGCTCCATGAAGTATTAAAACTTTTGCAGCTTTATACTTTTTATTTTTTATAGCCCACATTAATGCACTCCATTCAGAGCTATCAGTAATATTAACTTTTGCACCTTTGTACAGAAGAAGATTTATTGCATTTTCATTACCATTCGCTGTAGCGTGAATTAAAGCTGTTTTACCATACCTGTCTTTTAATTCAACTTTTGCTCCATTATTGATTAAAATTTCTATTGTTTTAACATTACCACTTCTACATGCCAACATTAATACAGTTAAACCCGAATTATTTCTACTGTTCGGGTCAATGCCACCTTTAAGAAGCAAATCGATAGTTTCATGATGTCCAGATGTTGCAGCTAGTCCATAAGCAGACCAGCCATCTGGATCTGTAATCTTTGGATTTGCATTATTATTAAGGAGAATTTTAACAGTTTCATTATGATTTTTCTTTGAAGCGAACATTAGCGCAGTCCAGCCATCATTTTCTACTTTATTTACTTCTGCCCCTTGAGAAATTAAGTATTTAACTATTGCTACCTGATTTTTTCTTGAAGCATACATTAATGCATTAATGTTATCTTTATCTTCAGTATTTGGATCTCCACCACTTTTAATAATTGCTTTGACAGTTTCAAGGTCACCTTTGGCAGATGCGGTGAGTAGGTAAGGAACTTCTTCAGCATTTAGTTGAACATTGTTACAAAAAATAAAAGCAAACAAGATGTATAAAATTTTTTTCATTATTTAGCTTTATTTTTCAATGCTTGAGCCATTACTTGACCCATAGTTGCTGGCGACTCAGAGATCCAAACACCAGATTTTTTTAAGCTATTTATTTTATCAATGGCTTTACCAGAGCTACCAGATATAATTGCACCAGCATGTCCCATTCTTCTTCCTTCTGGTGCAGTTAACCCAGCAATATATGCAACAACAGGTTTTTTTATATTTTTGGTAATAAATTCAGCAGCAAGTTCTTCATCAGATCCTCCAATTTCACCTACCATAATTATGCCCTCTGTATTTGGGTCTTCTTCAAACATCGCCAAACATTCTATAAAATTAAGCCCCTTTATAGGGTCTCCACCAATACCAACGCAAGTTGTTTGACCCAGTCCATTCATTGAGGTTTGATGGACAGCCTCGTAAGTCAGGGTACCAGATCTAGATACAATTCCGATTACTCCAGGCATATGTATATTTCCCGGCATAATTCCAATTTTGCATTCATCCGGGGTAATAATACCTGGGCAATTAGGCCCAACAAGAATAGTATTATTTGTATCAATTATTTGTTTTGCTTTTAACATATCAATCACTGGAATGCCCTCAGTGATGCAAACAACAATTTTAATGCCTGCCTCACTTGCTTCAATAATAGACTCTGCAGCAAATTTTGGGGGGACATAAATCATTGTTGCATTTGCATCTGTCTCATTAATTGCTTCTTTCACACTGTTAAAAACAGGGAGATTAAGGTGGGTTTGACCTCCTTTACCAGGAGTAACACCCCCGACAATCTTAGTACCATATTTAATTGATTGTTCACTATGAAACGTACCTTGTTTTCCCGTGAAGCCTTGACATAAAACTCTTGTATTTTTATTTATAAGAATAGACATTTAATTCTCTAAGGTGCTTAGCTCAACTGATTTTTTTGCAGCATCCGTTAGGCTATCAGCAGAAATAATGTTTAGGTTACTTTTTTTTAAAATCTTTTTCCCTAGCTCGACATTTGTTCCCTCCAGTCGAACTACTATTGGTATTTTAACCCCAACTTCTTTAACAGCAGATATTATTCCTTCTGCAATAATGTCACATCTCATAATTCCACCAAAAATATTTACTAATACAACGCCGACATTTGAATCAGAAAGTAAGATTTTAAATGCTTTACTAACAGTTTCAGGTGTTGCTCCACCTCCAACATCAAGAAAGTTAGCTGGGAGACCCCCAGAAATTTTGATTAAATCCATTGTGGCCATAGCCAATCCTGCACCATTAACCATGCAACCAATATTACCTTCTAACGCAATATAACTTAACCCACTATGAAAGGCTTCCACTTCTTTTTTGTCTATTTGTGACCAATCATAAGCATCGCTAATACCTTGATGTCTAAATCTAGCATTATCATCTAAACTTATTTTGCTATCGACAGCAATAATTTCATCACCTTCTGAAATGACCAGAGGATTAATCTCAAGCAGCGATAAATCTGATTTTTTAAAAAATTCAAAAGAAGAATAAAGAAATTTTTCAAATTTTGTAAGTAACTTTTCTTCTATACCAAGCCCAATAGCCAAGCTACTTTTTTGAGAAGCAGTTAATGACGTATTGATTTTACAATACACTTTAGTAATAGATTTGGGGTCTTTACTAGCTATTTCTTCTATGTCCATACCACCAAATTGTGAAGTTATAATTACTATAGATTCTGTTTGCCTGTCTATTAAAATTGAAAAATACATTTCTTTTTTTATGGAAATTGTTTCCTCTATTAATAATTGCTTAACAGGTTGTCCGTGAGGTTTATTTTGCTCAGTTATTAGATTTGTCCCAAGAATGAATGAGGCAAAATCTCTTGCCTCTTGAGGGGTGTTTATAATTTTAATACCGCCTGCTTTACCTCTTCCACCTGAATGTATTTGTGCTTTTATTGCTAAGCTTGAATTAAACTGTTTAGCAATCTCAAAGGTTTGATTGATGCTATTCGAAATTTTGCTTTTAGGGATGTTTATTCCATTAGCCTTAAGCAATTCTTTAGCTTGATACTCATGAAGGTTCATTTAAATTCTTTAAACTAATTACTAATTTCAATATGATATCAGAATGCATAATTGATTTTATAGAATGTACTTAAAGCTTTCATCTAAAATATCATATTCCTATTTTAATGGGTATATTGAAACTGTTCCTGCTTTCATATCTGGAATGATTAAATGAGTTTTATCCTTACTTAGTGCAATATCGGCTGCAGCCTGAAAGCCCTCTAGAATTACTTTTGATTTACCATTTTTAAATTCATATACTTTTCCTTCTTTCCAGCTACTTATATATATTGTTTCATTTTTGATTGCCAAACCATCACCGCCTGGAAAGCCTTCTCCTAATTTTTTTATTTTTTTAGTTTTAGTATCTGCTTCAAATAACTCCCCACCCCAATCAATTATTAAGAGTTTATTATTACCTATTGCCAATACTCCATTCGGTGCTTTATTATTTTCTGTTGTCTCATCAAAAAGAACATTAATATCACCAGCTAAAGTCATTTTAAAAATAATTCCACCTGTTTCAAAATTACTAGTGTCTGTAATATAGAAATTTCCATTAGAATCTACATCAATGTCATTAAGAAAAACAGGAGTTTTTGGAAAAGCCATTGTCGAGCCAAAAACTGACCATGTTCCATCGGTGTTAATCTCAATAATTACGTCTCTATCCGTTACATATAACTTTTCTTTATAAAATACTATCCCTTTAGGATCGAAGAGCCCTGTTGCAAATGGAGTGATATTTCCTTTTTTATCAATTTTACTTATTTTCCCATCTCGGTCTTTATCTTTTTCTCCTATTTCAGAAACATAGATATAGCCATCTAGACCTTCTGCAACAGATTCTGGCATACTCAGACCTTCGTATTTTGCCTCATAGGCAAAGCTTAAATTTGTTATACTAATTAGAACTATTAATACTATTACTAGTTTTTTCATTATTTACCTTTGTTAAAATTAAAAAAATACTTTATTTACTAAGTTTCCACAATTTAGATCTAGGACTATCACTCACAAGATAAATATTACCTTGAGTATCAATTTCAAAGTCTCTAATGCGTCCAATTTTATCCTTAAAGATAATCTCCTCCCCTACAATTTTATTATCTTCATAATCTAACCTAATGAGACTTTTCCCATTTAGTGAGGATACGATCAAATCTCCCTGCCATTCTGGGAAAATATCGCCATTATAAAACTGAATGCTACTAACTGCAATTGAAGGGACCCAGGTTATAATCGGGGCATCATATTTTTTTTTAAATGGAGAATCTCCAATGCTAAATCCAGAATATTCAGTTCCACCCCAAGCTATATCTTTCCATCCGTAATTTGCTCCAGCATTAACCTTACCTATGTGGTCCCCACCTCTAGGCCCATGATTTGAGAAATAAACTTCTCCATCATGAGGTGAAATTGTCATACCTTGAGGGTTTCTAACTCCGATAGTATATATTTCTGGAAGCCATGTTTCTTTATTATTGAATTTTGGATTATCTTTAGGAATACTTCCGTTCGTTTTAATGCGAATTATACTTCCAGGATGTTTGGTTGGGTCTTGCGCAATCATGCCTTGATCACGCTCTCCAAAGCCTGCAAAAAGCATGCCATCTTTAATAGAAATTCTTGAGCCAAAATGTTTATTAGTTGGAAGTTTGGGTTTAGCGATTAATAAAACTTCCAGACCTATTATTTCATTATTTTTTAACTTGCCTCTTGCGACGGCAGTCCCCCAACTTTTCTTTGGTTTTTTATCGATATGCAACTCTTTGAAATCATGACTGTAGGTAAAATAGATAAAACCATCTGTACTATTGAAGTAAGCGTCTAAAAGACCACCTTGTGAATAAGCTACGCTCCCACCATCATGGCCAATATGCTGAATATCATGCTTGATTGCATGCCTCTTACCTGTCCTTATGTTGATTTTATAAATACCACCACTCTTTTCTGTAACAATCAAATGTTTATTATCGATGAATGTTAATGCCCACGGATGATATAGCTCTTTTGAGATCACATCTAACTTGAAGTTTGTTTTAGTTAAATTATATTTCTTATAATTACTAAAAATTTCGTTTGAGAAAGTAGAAAAAGTTAAAAAAAACATTAAGCTAAAAATAATTATATTTTTCTTTATCATTTCAATACAGTCCCTAGTTCCTTTTTTGGAGGCGCGAGCTGGAATCGAACCAACGTCTAAGACTTTGCAAGCCTCCGCATGACCATTCTGCTACCGCGCCAATTTTTAATAACAAATAAGTTCGAAAAAAAACCAATTATATGAAAATTGGCTTTTTTATTATTACTTTATATTAACTAGTTTAGAAGCATCTTTTTTCTTGGCAACCCTCGTCTTTAAACCCCAAAGATAAAAGATATTCTGCCATTTTATCTTTGCCGTCTTCATTCAGTGCTCTTATTATTGAAACATCGCCTTTAAGGGTTTTAGTTTTATCAATTCCAATTTTAACTAAAAAATCAACCATCGCTTTGTGACCATTGAATGCTGCATGATGCAGTGCATTGAACTGAGTAATTGGGTGCGTGTAAGATATATTTGCCCCTTTACTTACAAGATACTCCATCACTTCTAATTGACCCTTTGCTGCTGTCATTAGAAATGGGGTCCATGCAAAATAACTATCATCGATCTTTACATCAGTAGTTTCAACATACATTTTTACAGTTTTAAGATCACCTTCATTAACAGCGCCTGTGAACTCAAGCTCTTGATCATCATTAAGGGCTAATGCATTAAGTGAAAAAATAGCGACAGAAATTGCAAGTAATTTAGATAAAGCCTTCATATTGTTTCCTTCAATTAAATAAAAAATTTGTTTGCGTTGGCAAACATTCTATACCAAGGACCAAAATTTTCCCATTCTTTTGGGTGCCATGAATTTTGATCAGTCCTGAATACTCTCTCAGGATGAGGCATCATAATAGATACTCTTCCATCTACACTTGTTAAACCAGTGATTCCAGAAGGAGAACCATTTGGATTCATTGGGTAGATTAAAGTTCCCTTGTGATAATTATCGACATATCTTAATGATATTAAATTAGACGATTCGTTTAGATTTAGATGTTCTACATTAGCGAACTTAACCCGACCTTCACCATGTGAAATAACAACAGGCAAAACACTTCCTATCATTTCATCGAAAAATAAAGAATTATTTTTTGTAATCTCAACCATTACAAAACGTGCTTCAAATTGTTCAGACTCATTCTTAACAAATTTAGGCCATAAGTCTGCCCCTGGGATAATTTCTTTAATATTACTCATCATTTGGCATCCATTACAAACACCTAGTGCAATAGTGTCTTTTCTTTCAAAAAATTCTTGGAACTCATCACGTAATTTATTATTAAAAAGGATTGATTTTGCCCAACCTTCACCAGCACCTAACACATCACCAAAAGAGAAACCTCCGCATGCAGCAAGACCATTAAAGTCTTTTAAGCTTTTTTGCTTGCTTAGAATATCAGACATATGTACATCGTAAGCTTCAAATCCTGCATAATTAAAAGCTGCTGCCATTTCGCTATGACCATTAATTCCTTGCTCTCTCAGAATGGCAATTTTTGGCCTTAATTTAGAGATATTAATCTTAGATGGAATTTCAAAATCAATTTTAGGCTTAATACCAGGGTTGGAATCATCTAAAATAAGACTAAATTCCTCTGCTGCTGATTTAGGATTATCTCTAATGGATTGAATCCTAAAACTTGTTTCTGCCCAAATTTGCTGAAGCTTACCTCTTGTTGAAGAGTAAATTAATGATGAATTATTTAGGATAGAAATTTTATGATCAGCTGTTGGATAACCAATAATTTTTGTAGATAGACTTAATTTTATCCCTAAATATTCTTGAATAAACTCTATATCTTTATTAGCTACCTGAATTACAGCACCTAGCTCTTCATTCAATAAAAATTCAATAATAGATTCTTTGACTGCTAGTTCTAATTTAAGTCCACAGTGCCCAGCAAACGCCATCTCAAGAACGGTAACTATCAGTCCCCCATCAGACCTATCATGGTAGGCCAATAATTTATTCTCTTTATTTAAAAATTGAATCCCTTTAAAGAAATTTTTAATTAAGTCAGGATTGTCTAGATCGGGGACTTCAAAATTAGTTATATTGTTTACTAAATTATAACTAGATCCACCCATTCTATTTTTTCCAATACCTAAATCAATTAAAATTAAAGTACTCTCGGTACCTAAATTTAATTGGGGGGTGAGTGTTTTATTGACATTATAAGATTCACTAAATGCACTAATAATCACAGAAAGAGGGGAGGTAACAGTTTTAACTTCATCATCACCCCAAGTTGTTTGCATTGACATAGAGTCTTTTCCGACTGGGATACTAATACCTAAATCAGGGCATAACTCCATACCAATACTCTTTACAGCCTCGAATAATTCATGGTCTTCATAGTCACTTCCAGAAGCTGCCATCCAGTTAGCAGATAATTTAATCAGGCTTATATCTTTAATAGCACTTGCTGCAATATTTGTTAATGCTTCTGATATCGCCATTCTTGCAGATGCTGCTGCATTAGTTAGGGCAATAGGAGCCTTTTCACCTATTGCAAAAGCTTCACCTGTTATTGAATCAAATGTACTTTTTGCAACCCCAACATTTGAAACTGGCACTTGCCATGGTCCCACCATTTGATCTTGAGAAATCAAGCCAGTAACTGATCGATCTCCTATTGAGATTAGAAAGCTTTTGCTTGAAACACTTGGATATTTTAGAACTTCATTAATTGCATCCTTGAGAGTGGACTCAAAAACTTCTTTTTGTATACTTAAGTTAAATGTAGAATTAATTTTTTTTATAAGCTTAGGAGGCTTACCTAAAAGAACATCAAGATTCATCTTCACAATGTCTTGCTTAAGAAGACTATCTTCAACCTTAAGATTTTTTCCCTTAGCTGTTTTCCCAACAACCCTAAAAGGACATCTTTCTCTTTTACACATTTCAGAAAAACTTTCTAAATCTTTTTCATCAATAGCTAATACATATCGTTCTTGAGCTTCGTTAGACCAAATTTCTTTAGGCGACATCCCTAACTCTTCATTATCAATATCACGAATATTCATAATTGCCCCCATGCCACCATCATTTATTAATTCAGGGAAAGCATTTGATAAGCCACCAGCACCAACGTCGTGAATGCTTAATATTGGATTTTTATCTGCAAGTTGCCAACAACGATCAATCACCTCTTGGGCGCGTCTTTGCAATTCGGGATTTCCACGTTGCACAGACGCAAAATCAAGATTTTCTCTATTTGTACCTGTTTTCATACTGGAGGCTGCTCCACCACCTAGACCAATTAACATTGCAGGACCGCCTAGTTGGATAAGTAAATTACCATCTTTTAATTGCTCTTTATGTGTATGGGCAGCACTAATGCTCCCAATCCCACCAGCAAGCATAATCGGCTTGTGATATCCAAAATTCTTATCCTGAATTTGATATTCTAAAGTTCTAAAATAACCCAAAATATTGGGTCTTCCAAATTCATTATTATATGCAGCAGCCCCAATGGGTCCATCAATCATAATCTGTAAAGCTGAAGCGACTCTATCTGGTTTACCAATATTATTTTTTTCCCATGCTTGAATAAAATTAGGAATTCTTAAATTAGATACTGAAAAGCCAGCTAAACCAGCTTTTGGCTTTGATCCTCTTCCCGTTGCCCCTTCATCACGAATTTCACCACCCGCTCCTGTAGCCGCCCCAGAAAAAGGCGATATTGCAGTAGGGTGATTATGCGTCTCAACCTTCATTAAATAATGAGTAAGTTCACTATGATCTGTGTAATTCCCATTAACGTCAGGATAAAATCTATTAATTATTGACCCTTCAATAATAGAAGAATTATCTGAATAAGCGACAATAGTTTTTTGTGGGGAGATTTTGTGTGTATTACGAATCATAGAAAACAATGATTCCGACTGTTCTTCTCCATCTATAACCCAATTTGCATTAAATATTTTATGGCGACAATGTTCTGAATTGGCTTGAGCAAACATCATTAATTCCGCATCAGTTGGATTTCTATTTTCAGATGAAAAGTATTTAAATAAATAATTTATTTCATCATTGGATAATGCTAATCCTTGTGATTCATTAAAGCTTTGTAATTCAGAAATACCATTATCGTTAATATTTATATAATTTAAAGGTTTTGGCGTGTGATGAATAAAAAGTTTACTTATGTCATTTTGATCAAGAAAAATTGACTCAGTCATTCGGTCATACAATAGTTGACCTAACACTTCTTTCTCACTTTGCGATAAAGGTTTTCCAGAGTTTGTAATAAAAGAAATAGTTTTAATTCTTTCTACTCTTAACATATCAATTCCACAGCGCTGAACAATATCAGATGCCCTTGAGCTCCATGGTGAAATTGTGCCAATTCTAGGACTAATAAAAATAGTATTTTCAGGCGCCACTGCTTCTTTAATATCTTCACCATAGGTCAAAATTTGGTTAAGATTTTCTTGGTCTTTGGAAGAGAGCTCATCTTTGCTTTCTACTACGTGAAGATATGAAGAAGTTAAATTTTTAATTTCTAATATAGATTTTCTTGCATCTTTTAATAAAGATGCTTTTCTAAATTCTGAATAAACTCTCGAGCCAAAAAAGGAAGTAATAATATTTTTTTGCATTTTATCTAATTATAGTTGAGATTTTTATCTACCTTAATATTTTTAAGCAATTTAATAGAAATAATTTATTGTAATAAGAATCATTCTCATTTAAAATATCGTTTCTAAACAAACTGTAATAACAATTTTAAGAAAAATTATGAATGAATTTATTATTGTATTTCGTGAAAGTCTTGAAGCTTGCCTGATAATTGGAATAATTTACCTACTTTTAGAAAAAAATAATTTAAAAAAAGAATTAAAACAGGTCTGGCTCGCTGTCTTTTCAGCAATCGTTGCAAGTGTTGTTGTTGCTATTTCATTAAATTATATAAAAGAATCTATAGGCAATGAATCTATTAGCGCGCTATTTGAAGGTATTAGTATGTTCGTTACCGCAGGGCTGTTGTGGTATGTAATTTTCTGGCTTTCAAAACATGTAAGCCATAGAGAAGGTATGGAAAAAAAAGCTAATCAGGCTCTAGCGGCATCAGGTTGGGGTATATTTTTATTAGTATTTTTTGCAATTCTTCGGGAAGGTTTCGAAACAGCCTTATTCCTTCTTGGAAGTTTTTCTATGTCAGGAACATTTTCATATATTGGCTTCTGTGCAGGCTTAATCCTTGCTCTTTTAATTGGTTATGGAATTGTTATTCAAGGGAGAAAGATAAATTTACGTTTATTTTTTCAAGGAACTACTCTCATGCTAGCAATATTTGCTTCAGGTATGGTTGCTTTTGGAACCCATGAGATTGAAGAATTTATGGTTAAGGGCAATCATTTAGAATTGGTTGGTTTGCAGGAAGAGAAACAAATTATAAGGGCATGGGATGTATTAAAACCAACTTCAGAATTACCAGTAGATGCTAATTCTAATTTCTACTCTTATAATATAAATAATAAAAATATGTATACTCATATTTTGCATGACAAAGGCAGAGTAGGCGTCTTTTTAAAAGGATTTATCGGTTACAACAGTAACCCTAATTGGGCAGAGGTTTTCCTTTGGGCCTTATCTTTATTTTTTGGAATAAGAATGTGGCGAAAATTTTATTTCAAAAAGATAAAATCACAATAGGAATTCAAGATGATTAAAAAATTATTAGTTATTGCATTATTTTTTGTGGCTGGATGCTCACATGAAGGACATGATCATTCCTCCTCAAAAGTTTTTAAAGATGATCAATATTTAACTCACATTGGCTTAGTTAAGGGACATCTTTTTGTAGGGGTTGAGCTTTACAAAAAAGAATACTTTGAAAATGCTAAAAGACATATGAAACATCCTAAAAGTGAATTATATGCTGGCTTAATACCTACCTTTGAGGCTAAAAATGCAAATGGTTTCGCTTCTGAGTTAGAGGCTCTAGCTCTGTCAGTCGAAAATAATGAACCATTAAGCATAGTTTCCATGAACTATAAAAATCTATTAGACGTAATTAATCAAAATGAAAATTATGTAGATAGTAAAAGTAACACATTTGAAAATAAGGTTTTATTAGTAAAATCATTGTTAGAAATTGCTGCTGAAGAATATGCAATTGGCATTATAGATGGAAATATCGAAAATAAATTTGAATATCAAGATGCTTTAGGATTTACAACTGTTGCAAAAAATATTCTTAAAGATTCTGATGCATTAAGCCCATCAGAAGAAGTAAAGAGAAATATAATAATAGAAATAATAGAAAGTCTTTCCCCACTATGGCCATCACTTGTTCCAATAGAGAAAATTAATGGCGACGCAGTTAAAATCTTAAATGCAGTTAGTAAAATTGATTCACTCTAAGTAAGTATTAATTTTCTTTTTTAATATCTGCAGTCAGCCTCAATTCATCAAGATATTTTTTTAATTTTGATTTTTGAAGCATAATTTTTATATCATCAATCTTTTCATCTAAAGATGGGGGCAAACTTGGTTTAATTTCATTGAGTTGAATAATATGCCATCCAAATTGACTTTGAACTGGAGAGTCCGTTACTTCATTAACTGTCATTTTTTTTATAGCATTCGAAAAAGATTCAACCATATCGTCAGCAGTAAACCAGCCTAAATCACCCCCATTATTTTTTGAGTCTTCATCAATTGAATTTAGACTCGCTAATTCATTAAAATCACCACCTTTTTTTAAACTTTTAATTATGCCATTTGCTTTATTCTTTGTGCTTACTAGGATATGTTGTGCCTTATAATCATTTTTATTAAAGTTGCTTACCAGACTGTCATAAGATGCTTTAATTTCATTTTTAGTAATTTTATTTTGCTTGATAAAATTTTGAAGATAAGTTGTATAGATTAACTCCTTAAATGCTAATTCTGATTTAGAAAGAAAATCTGCTTGACTAGTTAAACCCTCTTTTTTAGCTTGTTGATATATCAATTCAAGATCAATAAGGCGTTTTACAATATTTTTTTCCATATCATCAGTTATTTCAATACCTTCTTTCATAACTTCATTTTTTATAAAATGAATAAGGTTTTTATTAATTAACTCATTATTTACTCGCACTTCTTTTTCTTCAGAAAATGTTAAATTTGAAAAAGTAAAAATAGTCAAACAAAGTATTTTTTTTATCATTCTTATTCTTCCTCTTTGGTAATAGCTTTAATACTTAAAGCATGAATGGTATTTGGAAATAGATCACCTAAGGCTTCATATATGATTCTGTGTCTTTCCATTCTTGATTTACCAGAAAATTTTTCACTAACAATTTTAATATTAAAATGACTGCCACCATTGTTACCAGAATGACCTCTATGCAATTCACTTTCATTATTTAAAATAAATGTTGTTGAATTTAAGAATGCTAAGCGTTTTTTTATTTCTTCTTCTATCATATTAAGGAAAGCTTTTTTTAAATGGTTTAACTTCAATTTTTTCGTAAATGCCACATAGAACAAAGGGGTCGTTATCAGCCCATTTTTTGGCATCAATCAGGGAATCAAACTCTGCAACAATTAAGCTTCCTGAAAACCCATTAGGCCCTGGATCACTTGAATCAATTGCTGGGAGTGGGCCTGCTAATAGAAGCCTTCCCTCATCCAGTAAATGCTGGAGTCTTTTTAAATGTTGAGGCCTATTAGCCAACCTTTTGTCTAAGCTCTCCTTAACATCTGTTGCATATATTGAATACCACATATTAGCTCTTATTGACTTTAGAAATATATATAGTGATTGAAATTATATAAAGAAAGAGTAGTGCAGTCATTCCAAATAATTTAAAATTAACCCAAGTATCTTCGCTGAAATTCTGAGCAATATAAATATTCAGAAAACCAAGAAATATAAAAAATAATGCTGTTGAACAGGATAAATTTTGCCAATATTGCTTTTTAAGCTCGACTTGATTACCTAGAGACATTTGTATCAAATTTTTATTATAGAATTTATTAGCAACTAATATTACCAAGCCAAAAACCCAATAGATAATTGATGGTTTCCACATAATAAAAACATTACTTTGAAAAAAAAGGGTCATACCTCCAAATACAGTTATAACTATTGCTGTAAAAATAATCATTTTCTCAATCTTTTTTTTAAATAGATACAAAAGTATTATTTGAATGTAGGTAGCAGCCATTAGCGCTGCTGTAGCTAAATAAATATCGTATATTTTATAAAAAATAAAAAATAGTACAACCGGAAATAAATCAAATAAAAATTTCATGATTAAAAGTTTACCTATACCCATTAAAGAATTACTAATATAATCTATCTTAACTAATGATTACCCCAAACATAGATCTCCATTCCCATTCTACTATATCTGACGGACTTTTGACGCCATCAGAATTAGTTTCTCATGCCTCAGAAAGAGATGTTCAAGTTTTGGCATTAACAGACCATGACGATATTGCTGGGCTAGCAGAAGCTAGGTTAGCGGCTCAAAAATTAAATATAATTTTTATTAATGGAGTTGAGATTTCAGTAACTTGGAGGAAAAGAACTCTTCATATTATTGGACTTAATTTTGATGAATCGAATACAAACCTCATCAATGGCTTAAAAAAGATACGCAGAGGGCGTGAAAAAAGAGCGGAAGGGATGGCTAATAGTTTGGGTATGGCTTCTATCTATAATGCATTAGAAGGCGCTAAGAAATATACCAAACACAGCACTATAGGAAGAATCCATTTTGCTCATTTTTTGGTTTCTCAAGGCCATGCAAAAGATATTAAACATGTGTTTAAGAAATTCTTAACTCCAGGTAAGCCTGGTTATGTAGATCATGAATGGGCTTCATTAAAAGATGCAGTCTCATGGATTACAGATGCAGGAGGAGATGCAGTGATTGCTCATCCAGGGAGGTATGATATGGGTAAAAAATTATACCCATCCCTTTTATCAGCTTTTAAATCTTATGGAGGAACTGGGATTGAAGTTATGTCTGGAAGCCAGGACCCATCTCAATCAAATTATTTTGCTGAATTAGCTGAAGAGTATGGCTTATTTGCTTCATGCGGCTCTGATTTTCATGGCCCTGGTATTTCTCATAGGGCAATTGGTTTTGCTAGGGAGTTGCCTGAACAATGCAAGCCTATTTGGTTAAAATGGCCAAATATAGTAAAAGATATTCACTAGGTAAGTAAATATAGTTTCTTGTAAAATTTTTTAATGACATAGAATGGGAACTAATGGAATTAACAATTATTCAAAAAATAGCTGCATATGCAATACCTATTATTTTTGCAATCACGGTCCATGAATCTGCACACGGCTATGCAGCAAGATATTTCGGAGATATGACGGCTCATTATTTAGGTCGTATTACGTTAAACCCACTGAAGCATATCGACCCAGTAGGAACAATTATACTTCCAGCATTATCAGTTATGTTAGGAGGTATTTTATTTGGGTGGGCAAAGCCTGTTCCAGTAAATTTTTCTAATTTAAGGAGCCCAAAAAAGAATATGATGTGGGTTGCTTTAGCCGGTCCATTTTCTAATTTATTAATGGCTATTTTTTGGACATTTTTATTTGCCAGACTACAAATTTTCCCCGATAGTTCTATAATTTTTTTATCAGCTATGGCTTTAGCTGGTATTCAAATTAATCTTATTTTGATGGTATTAAATATGCTTCCTATTCCACCCTTAGATGGAGGAAAAGTTGCTATAAGTCTGTTGCCTTATCCTTGGTCAAGTCACTTGGAAAACCTAGAACGATATGGATTATTTATAATAATATTCTTACTTTTTTCTGGTGTACTGGGTAATATATTATTTCCATTAATTAATATCAGTAAGAGTATTATTTTTAGTATATTTGGTTAAAAAAGGATAACGATTAAAAATGGCAATTGATAGAGTTGTATCAGGAATGCGCCCCACTGGCAGCTTACATTTAGGCCATTATAATGGGGTACTTAAAAATTGGATTGAAATGCAGCGTGAGCAAAATTGCTTATTTTTTGTTGCAGATTGGCATGCGCTTACTACGCATTATGATACCCCTGAAATTATTGAGGAAAATGTATGGGAAATGATTATTGATTGGTTGGCAGCAGGAGTTGATCCTGCACAAGCTACAATCTTCATTCAGTCAAAAGTCCCGGAGCATGCAGAACTTCATACGTTACTGTCAATGATTACCCCACTAGGTTGGCTTGAGAGAGTTCCAACATATAAAGATCAACAAGAAAAATTGTCATCAAAAGATTTATCAACTTATGGTTTCTTGGGTTACCCATTACTCCAAAGTGCTGATATTTTAATATATAAAGGCACCCATGTTCCAGTAGGTGAAGACCAAATACCTCACATAGAATTTACTCGCGAAGTAGCAAGAAGGTTTAACCATTTATATGGAAAAGAATTGGGCTATGAAGGCAAGGCTGAAGAAGCTATTAAAAAGCTAGGCTCAAAAAAAGGACAACTATATAGAGAATTAAGAGACGCATATCAAGAAGAGGGAGATGATCAGGCCCTTGAGGCAGCCCAAGCATTAATTGAAGAGCAACAGAGCTTAAGCTTAGGCGATAAAGAAAGGTTATTAGGTTTTTTAGAAGGTGGAGGCAAGATGATCTTGATAGAACCAGAATACAAACTAACTTCAGCCCCTAAAATGGTTGGTTTAGATGGTCAAAAAATGTCCAAGTCATATAATAATATTATTTCCCTAAGAGATACTGAAGATCAAGTAGAAAAAAAGATTAAAACCATGCCTACTGATCCAGCAAGAGTTAGAAGAAATGATCCTGGAAATCCAGATGTATGCCCAGTATGGTCGTTACATAAAATATATTCTGACGAGAAAACGCAGCAGTGGGTAAGGTCAGGATGCACTCAGGCAGATATCGGTTGTATTGAATGTAAGCAGCCAGTTATTGATGGTATCTCAAAAGAACTTAAACCTATACAGGAGAGAGCAAAACATTATTTGGAAAACCCAGATATTGTAAAAAGTGTTGTAGCTGAAGGCTGTGAAAAGGCTAGGAAGTTAGCTCGAGATACTATGAGAGAAGTACGCGAAGTTATGGGTCTTAATTTGTAATGGCCGAATTAATTTATACTGAAAAATCTATACCAAAAATATATGGTGAAGATATAGAAGCACTGCCTCAAGATTTGTATATACCCCCCGATGCTTTAGAGGTTTACCTTGATTCATTTGAAGGCCCTTTAGATTTATTAATATATTTAATTAGGAAAAATAATATTGATATATTAGATATTCCTATGGCTAATTTAACCTTGCAATATATTAATTACGTAGAAAAAATGAAAGTTATTAAGTTAGAACTTGCAGCAGATTATCTTTTAATGTCGGCAATGTTAATCGAGATTAAATCAAGAATGCTTCTTCCGAAAATATCACTCGAAGATGAAGAAGATGACCCTAGAGCAGAATTAGTTAAAAAGCTTATTGAATATGAGCTAATGAAGGATGCAGCTGAAAACTTAAAAGAAATGCCGCAGGTTGGAAAAGATATCATGATTGCGCAATCATACTTTGAAAGGGTTACTGAGATCACATACCCAGATGTGTCTATTGATGATTTATTCGAAGCATGGAAAAATGTAATTAAAAGAGCTAAACAATTTGAGCACCATCAAATTAGTCAATCTGAACTGTCGGTTAGGGAGCATATGACAATTATTTTAAGAAAATTAAATGATAAAGATTTATTAGAATTCTCGACTTTTTTTAATTCTGAAAAAGACCCTATTCCTAAATTAGTCGTTTGTTTCTTAGCCATTCTTGAATTAACAAAAGAAGGTTTAATTAAAATTAATCAACAGCCCTCATCATCATCAATATTCCTTCAATTAAGTGAGGCTTAAATGACTCAAATAAAAAAATTAAAGGAAGTTCTTGAAGTGGCTTTATTAACCAGTAGCCAACCATTATCTATTGAAGACCTTACAAAATTATTTATAGATAAAACAGATAGATCAACAATTAGAATGTTGCTAGATGAAATAAAAATTGACTGGCAAGACAAATCAATGAGCCTTACTCAGGTTGCATCAGGATATAGATTTCAAGCAAAAGCAGACTTTACTGAATTTTTAATGCGATTGAGTCCAGACCGAGTCCCTAACTATTCAAGAGCTGTAATGGAAGTATTGGCTATTATTGCTTACCGCCAACCCGTGACACGTGCAGATATTGAAAAGATTAGAGGGGTATCGTCAAACACAAATACTTTAAGGCAGCTCATAGAGAGAGAATGGATTGATATAATTGGGCAGAAAGAGGTACCAGGAAGACCTTCTTTGTATGCTACAACAAAACACTTTCTTAATGATTTTGCCCTGAAGTCACTGTCAGAACTGCCAGAATTGAATAGTGTTTTAACACAGGAGTTATCAGATTCTAAAGTAGATGAGAGCAGAGAAGAAATTCAAGAGAATTAAATTAAAGTGCCTAAAAATCTTGTAAAAAAAAATCAAGTTACAAATAAAAATGATAGCGAATCAGGTATAAGAATTCAAAAAATGCTTGCTCAAAGTGGTGTTGGATCTCGAAGAGAGATTGAAAAAGCAATTATTGAGAAACGAATTTCTGTGAATAATATATTAGCTGAGATAGGACAATCTGTTTCATATAAAGATAGAATTATTTTTGATGGAAAATTAATTAATTTAAACTCTAATATATCTTTACCTAGAATTCTAATATATAACAAACCAGAAGGTGAGATAGTTTCTGAAAGCGACCCAAAGGGAAGGGCGACAGTTTTTGATCATCTTCCGCAAATTAAGAATGCAAAATGGATTTCTATAGGAAGATTAGATTTTAATACGTCTGGGTTGTTAATTTTTACTTCTTACGGTGAATTTGCTAATAGACTTATGCACCCA
>Ga0209710_1001206_pt1 | contig 20484 bp, 25 predicted proteins | sample ArcticOcean_MG_C_5_FD_187436 | JGI IMG/M metagenome (GOLD analysis project Ga0209710, IMG submission 187436) | Marine microbial communities from western Arctic Ocean - ArcticOcean_MG_CB4_138 (SPAdes) (version 2) | ecosystem: Environmental > Aquatic > Marine > Oceanic | place: Arctic Ocean...
TCTCATCTTCAACATATTTTAACCAAGAAGACAACAAAGCAAAAAAGACATCTTCGTGGAACTGAAATTATTTCATCATCAGACGCAAAGCGCGTTCGTGCGATGATGCCAACGCAATAAGGAGAGAATAATGCCTAGAGCAAATCGTAGCGTACCAGCTAGAGCAAGACATAAAAAAGTAATAGATGCCGCAAAAGGATTTCGTGGTAGAAGGAAAAATGTTTATAGGATAGCAAAACAGGCTGTTATGAAAGCTGGTCAGTATGCTTACCGTGATCGTAGACAAAAGAAGAGAGTGTTTAGGGCTTTGTGGATAGCAAGAATTAATGCTGGCTCAAGAGAATGTGGTTTAACATATAGCCGCTTCATGAATGGATTAAAAAAAGCTTCAGTTGAGGTTGATAGAAAAGTATTAGCCGATATGGCTGTTTTTGATAAGCCTGCTTTTGAAAAATTTGTTGAATTAGCCAAAACTGGGCTTGGAAATTAAATATTATAAGGTTTTTAAAGAAAAGGAGACCTATGTGTCTCCTTTTTTATTAGAATAGACTTATGGACCATTTAAAAAAATTAATTGAATCAGCAAAAATAGATTTTGAGAAGTGCAAAACTCAAACAGAGCTTGATAATTCAAAATCTAAATATATTGGCAAAACTGGTCCTTTAACTGAAGCTATGCGTGGGCTATCAAAATTATCTAATGAAGAAAAGCCAAAGGCAGGAGCTTTTATTAATGAAGTTAAGCAGTCAATCGAGGCATTATTAAGCAAGAGAAAAGATTTTATTCAAAAAGCAGAAATGCTTTCTCAATTGAAAAATGAGTATATTGACGTTACCTTACCTGGCCATAAACAGTCAGAAGGCAGCCTTCATCCGATCTCCTTAACAATGCATCGAATAGAAAATATTTTTCATTCCATCGGTTTTGATTTAGCAACTGGGCCTGAAATCGAAGATGACTATCATAACTTTACCGCTTTAAATATTCCAGAGGCACATCCTGCAAGAGCAATGCATGACACATTTTATATTGATAAAAATCATGTCTTAAGAACGCATACCTCACCAGTACAGGTTAGATATATGAAGAACAATCAGCCCCCTTTAAAAGTTATCTCACCAGGTAGGGTGTATCGAGTAGACTCGGATGCAACTCATTCCCCTATGTTCCACCAAGTAGAAGGTTTATGGGTTGATAAGAATGTAAATTTTGCAAATCTTAAAAGTGTAGCTCAAGACTTTCTTCAAAAATTTTTCGAAGACAATGGCTTAACAATTCGTTTTAGACCATCTTTTTTTCCTTTTACAGAGCCATCTGCTGAAATTGACATGAGTTGGAATGGAGGCTGGTTGGAGATTGGCGGTTGTGGCATGGTTCACCCTGAAGTGTTAAAGCAAGTAGGTATAAATACTGAAGAATATCAAGGCTTCGCGTTTGGTCTTGGGGTAGAGCGATTAACTATGCTGAAATATCATATTGATGATTTAAGGCCTTTTTTCTCAAATGATTTACGTTTTTTAAAGCAGTTTGGAGCTCAATAATGCAATTTTCTAAAGCATGGCTTCAAGAATTTTTCGATAAATCAATTGATAAAGCTGATTTAGACGAAGTTTTAACAATGGCAGGATTAGAAGTAGATGATATTAAAGATTTATCTAAAATATCAGAATTAATAGTTGTAGGCGAAATAGTAAGTGTAGAAAAACATCCAAACGCTGATCGTTTAAAAGTATGCCAAGTTAATATAGGATTAGAAAAATCTATTCAGATTGTTTGCGGGGCGCCTAATGCCAAAGTTGGAATTAAAGTCCCTTGCGCTTTAGTGGGGGCTAAATTATCAGATTTTGAAATTAAAAAAGCTAAATTAAGGGGGGTTGATTCTAATGGTATGTTGTGCTCAGCCAAAGAATTAGGAGTTAGTCAGGACTCTGAAGGTCTTTATGAACTTGAGTTAGATAAAGAAGCAGGCCAGTTAATAATTGATGCTTTATTATTGAATGACGTTGTTTACACCATTTCTTTAACACCTAATCGAGCTGACTGCTTGAGTATGCTGGGTATTGCAAGAGAGGTGTCAGCATTGTTAGAATTGCCCTTAAAAGATATTAATAAACCATTAGTAAAGGAAAGTTTTACTTTAGATCAGAAAGTTGAAATTCATGAGAAACATCAGTGCCCAAGATATTGTGGTGTTCAAATTAGAAATATTAACAATAAAGTTACTTTGCCAATTTGGATTCAGCAGAACTTAGAAAGAGGTGGAATTAGCTCTATTAATCCAGTGGTAGACATAACAAATTATGTGTTACTAGAAATGGGCCAGCCACTACATGCTTTTGATCAATCGAAAATTAGTGGTGAAATTTCAGTTAGACGAGCACAGGGAAATGAATCTCTTCAGTTGCTTAATAATCAAAATATTAAGTTTGATGGCGTTGAATTAATTATTGCAGATGAGAGTGGACCTTTGGCGCTGGCCGGAATAATGGGTGGAGATTTTTCTGCTACCAACAATAATACAACAGAAATATTTATTGAGAGTGCATACTTTGATCCTACCAATATTGCAGGAAGAGCAAGATCATTTGGGTTGAATACAGACTCATCCCACAGGTTTGAAAGGGGGGTTGATTTTGGGAACACGTCAAGTGCATTACAGAGGGCAGTTGCATTAGTAATTGAATTTTGTGGGGGTGAATGCTCGAATATATTAGATCTTAAAAATAATATTCCAAAAAGAGAACCTATCAAGCTTAGGGTTAAAAAAGTGGCAGATATTATGGGGGTAGCTTTAAAAGATAGTGACATTAAATCTATTTTAGATAAATTAAATTTATCTTACTCTCAGCATGAGGATGAATTCTTAGTAACACCACCAAGTTTTAGGTTTGATTTGTCAATCGAAGAAGATTTGGTTGAAGAGGTAATAAGAATCTATGGGTACAATAATATCCCAGCTTTAACTCCAATTAGTCAAGATAAAATGAGAGCGTCCCCAGATAATAAAAAAACGATTTATTCAATTAAGACCTCTCTAGCAAATTTAGGATACAACGAAGTTGTCAGTTATAGTTTTATTGATAAGGAAACTGAAGAAAAACTCCACGCTAATTTAGATACAATCCAATTGCAAAATCCAATTGCTTCTCAAATGGATGTTATGCGATCTAAGTTATGGGGGAGTCATATAGAAGCATTAATTTACAACCTTAATAGAGGGCAAAATCACGTAAGGATATTTGAGATTGCACCAGTATATCAAAAGATAAAATCTGATTTTAAAGAGACTTTAATGCTATCAGGGCTTGTATATGGTGACTCCGTACCAGAACAATGGGGTGAGGAGAAAAGAGAGGCAAACTTCTATGATATAAAAGGAGATATAGAAATAATCTCAAGAAATACATTAAGTATTAGCACTCCTAAAAAACTAGTTCCAGAAATTTTTCATCCAGGGCAAGCAGCAGAATTATTAATGGGACAAGATTCAATTGGGTGGTTAGGCCAACTTCACCCAGCGTGGCAACAAAAATATGAATTAACTGGAAAAGCCTATCTATTTGAATTATCCATGGAAAGCTTAATTAATACAGAAACTTTAAAAATTAAATTGCCTTCTAAATTCCCGCCATTAAGGCGCGATATTTCAGTATTAGTTGATCAGCATGTAAATGCTGGAGAGATAGTTGATGAGGTAAATTCCCAAGGAATTGATCGGGTAATTGATTTCTATCCTTTTGATATATATGAAGGAAAAGAAATAGAAAATAATAAAAAAAGTATTGCATTTCTGATACTTATGCAAGATACTTATAAAACTCTTGAGGAAGAAGATATTAATAATATAACTAATCAAGTGATAGATATTTTACAAAAAAAATTTAAAGCTTCTCTTAGATAAGAACCAAATAATTAAACTTTTAAGAATATAAAATTATGGCGCTAACAAAAGCAAAATTATCCGAATCTTTATTCAGCGAAGTTGGACTTAATAAAAGTGAAGCTAAAGAAATGGTTGAAGCATTTTTTGAGGAAATTAAAGTTTCTTTAGAGGGTGGTCATAGTGTCAAGCTCTCGGGTTTTGGAAATTTTGAATTAAGAACTAAATCTGAGAGGCCTGGCAGAAATCCAAAAACTGGCAAAGAAATACCTATTAAAGCTAGAAGAGTAGTGACATTTCATTCAAGTCAAAAGTTAAAAACTAGTGTTGAAGAGATCCCCCCTGGAAAGAAAATATAAAAAAACACTCCCCCCAATACCAACAAAGAGGTATTTTGCAATTGGAGAGGTGAGTAAACTTTGTGATTTAAAGCCGCATGTCTTAAGATATTGGGAGCAAGAGTTCTCACAATTGCAGCCAGATACAAGAAGAGGTAATAGAAGGTACTATAAGCAAGAAGAAATTTTACTAATTCGTAAGATTCGGCAATTATTGTATTTTGAAGGATTTACAATTCAAGGTGCAAAATCTAAATTATCAGATCGACAATTTTTAAAAGATACAACTTCAAAAGTTGAAATTGAAAAAGCTCAGGCCGAGTTACAACTTTCTGATGAGCAACAATCAACCAATACCCCAGAAAATCTTGATAATCTTAAAATTCAACTAAATGAAATTCTAAATATTTTGAAATAACTTTTTATTCGGGGCGTAGCGCAGCCTGGTAGCGTACTTGCATGGGGTGCAAGGGGTCGTGAGTTCGAATCTCACCGCTCCGACCAATTAAAAAAACTAATAATAGTAAGTTAGATAGATTTATATTTCTACAAGCTATTAGAATTACTATTTACGGTAATTCATTATTTATTTTCCAATGCTTGCAAGTTTAATTATTCACTCATATCTTTTTTATAATTATTTTAAAACTAAAAAACTTAATTAAGGAATTATTTAATATTGACACAACGCCATAAAATTGACACAGTAGTACATAACGAATGAAAGATTATACTTTTAGTTTCGTTAAGAAACGGAATTTTATTTAAACTAAACAGGAGTAGTTTATGAATAAATTATTATTAATCACGGCTTTAGGCTTCCTTATGATTGGTTGTGCCGCACAAGAAGAAGTCAAAGCTTTCCATCCAACTGATGATGTTAGTTCTCAATCACAGGGCGGTAAAGGACATACAAGTGACGGATCAGAAGTTCATTTACCTTAATATGATTCATTAAATAAGGTAATTTTATTTAAACTAAACAGGAGTAGTTTATGTACAAACTAATATTAATTACGCTTATAGGCTTTATGTTGATTGGTTGTTCTTCAGAGAATGAAGAAGCTCAAGCGGAAGCAGAGCCAGAAGCTCAGGCAGAATCAGGAGTCAAAGCTTTCCATCCAACTGACGATGTAAATGGTCAATCACAAGGCGGCAAAGGCCACACCAGTGACGGATCAGAAGTTCATTTACCTTAGATTGTTTCGTTAATAAGGTAATTTTATTTAAACTAAACAGGAGTAGTTTATGAATAAATTATTATTAATCACGGCTTTAGGCTTCCTAATGATTGGTTGTGCTGCACAGGAAGAAGCTGTTAAAGCTTACCATCCAACTGATGATGTTAGCGCTCAATCACAGGGAGGTAAAGGTTTTACTGCTGATGGATCAGAAGTTCAATTAGTAACACCAGATCCAGTTAAAGCATTCCATCCAACAGATAGTGATGCACTTAGCACTCAAGGTGGTAAGGGCGAAGTGGGTGATGGATCCGATGTATATTTAGATCAAGTTAATTGATTTAAATTTACTAAGTTAAACGAGTATAAGATTATCTAATGATTTTCCTTAGATAATCTTCATGCTCATCATCATAGTCTATTTGTAAATCAGGAATAATATAATTATTGTAAATCTCAAGTTGAACTTTTGTAGTTACTTGTAACTGCATCTTCAATGATCTGCTTTATGTTTAATGTTTTTTATTAACCATAAAAAAGGAGAAATACTATGTGGACACAACCTCAAGCAACTGAAATGCGTTTTGGTTTTGAAGTAACTATGTACGTTTGCAATCGCTAATTTCATATGAAATATAGTAATTGTAAGAATACAAAAATTACTCTTTGGCCGTTCCATAATTGGAAATGTACTTGTCCAATTTGTTCAGCCAAATCTAATTAATTAACTTTTCTTTAAGGAGAAATATTATGTGGACAACACCAGCTGCAACAGAAATGCGTTTTGGTTTTGAAGTAACCATGTACGTTATGAACAAGTAATTTATTTGTTCAAATGAAAAAGCCCGATTTTATATCGGGCTTTTTTTTATTTGCTTTAGAATAAGAGATATGAAATATTATTTATTCCTTTTATTTGCGTTCTTACCTAATATATCTTTTGCAGAATGGACATTAATTTACGAATCCCCTGATTCTCAATCAAAGTATTATGCAAATATTTTTGAAATCAATGCGAATAAGAAATTCTCTAAATTAAGATTATGGACAATTGAAGACTTTAATTTAGTACAAGAAGTAGCTAGCTATAAATATTTATCAGTTAAAAGTTTTACTGAATTTGATTGTAAGAACTCTAAAATAAGAATTATGGGCTATTCACTTTATGAAGAGAATATGGCTAAAGGTGAAGTAATATTTTCAAAAGGTACGCCATTTGAATGGCAAAAAATTAATAAAAATACAATGAATGAAAAGTATCTAGATATTGCTTGCAGAGAGTCGGGCCTAAGTTAGCTAAATTTAAAAAGGAATTTTATCCTGAGATACGTAGCGTTCTAATATTTCTTTAAATTCATTTTGTATTAATTTTAAATTTTCATTTGAATCTGCTTCAAAGCGTAAAACTATAACAGGCGTTGTATTAGAACCTCTCATAAGACCAAAGCCATAATCATATTCAACTCGCAAACCATCTATTTTTATAATTTCGTTTGCATTCTGAAATTTTGCTTTACTTTGTAATGTCTTAATAATTTTGTGTTGCTCACCTTCAATTAGTTTTATATTTAATTCTGGAGTACTAAATGATTTAGGCAGAGCCTCTAAAACTTCTGAAGGGTTTTCAAAATGACTTAAAATTTCTATCAAACGAGCACCTGCATATATACCATCATCAAACCCATACCATCGGTCATTAAAAAATGTATGCCCACTCATTTCCCCAGCAAGAATTGCTTTAGTTTCCTTCATCTTCGCTTTGATTAATGAGTGCCCAGTTTTCCATATAATTGGTATTCCTCCTCGATCCTTAATCCATGAAAATAAATGCCTTGTCGATTTAACATCAAAGATTATTGATGCCCCGGGATTTTTTTTTAAAACATCCTCTGCGAATAATAAAAGCTGGCGGTCTGGGAAGATAATTTCCCCTTTTTTTGATACAACACCCAAGCGATCGCCATCACCATCAAATGCTAACCCTAGCTCGCTATCTCCTTTTATCATAACCTCTTGGAGATCTATAAGATTTTTTAGGGTTGATGGGTCTGGATGATGGTTTGGAAAATTGCCATCAACATCACAAAAAAGTGGTTCCACTATTGCCCCTATACCTTTGTACAATTCTTCAGCACAAATACTCGCAGCACCATTCCCACAATCAATCGCTATGCGTATAGGCCTAGCTAATTTTATATCACTATAAATTTTTTTAAGGTAGGAAGGCTTGATATTTGCATTACTCATTTGCCCTTCACCTACTAAGTATTCTTCTTTAATAATTCTTTGATATAAAGTTTGAATATCATCGGTGGATAAAGTTTTATCATTGATAACAATTTTAAAGCCATTATATTCCGGAGGGTTGTGACTTCCTGTGATCATAATGCCAGATTGTGAGTTTAGTTGATATGTACTGAAATACAGCATTGGAGTTGTGACTAAACCAATGTTGATTACATTAATTCCGGTAGAAAGCAATCCTTCGGCTAATAAATTAAGTAAATGAGGACTGGAAAGTCGACCATCATAACCTACACATATTTCTGTTTGGTTTTGTAGAAGCGATTCACTACCAATGGATTTACCAATTTGAATTACTGAATTATCATTAAGAGTTTCGCCAACTACACCTCGGATATCATAAGCTTTAAAAATATTCTTTTCAGGGAATTCCTTATTCGTATTCATCTATCCATGCCAACTGTATTGCCTCTAAAATTCTTTCACCACATTTGCTAGGGTCATCATCAAAGCCATCAAGATCTAAAATCCATTGACGTAAATCTGTAAATCTTATGGTTTTAGGATCCACTTCTGGGTTGTTATCGTAAAGTATTTCTGCAATTTTAAGAGTGTCTGTCCAGTGCATGTCATTTCCCTATATTTAAACTAGATTAATTGAATTATAGCGGAACTTTAAAGTCGTAACGTATTGATTTTTTACGCATAGGAATGGGAAAATTCTATCTTAGCCGTGATAAAATAATTACTTTATAAATTTTAAGAATATTTAATACGTATGTTTAATAAATCTAATTCCCTTGATAAGGTAGATCCAGAAATTTGGAAACAAATTGTTAATGAGACTCGTCGACAAGAAGAGCATATAGAACTAATTGCATCTGAAAACTATACAAGCCCTGCCGTAATGGAAGCACAGGGCTCTCAGCTAACTAATAAATACGCAGAAGGTTATATTGGAAAGAGGTTTTATGGTGGTTGCGAGTTTATTGATGAAATTGAGCAGTTAGCTATAGATAGACTAAAAAAACTTTATGGTGCCGAGTATGTCAATGTTCAACCACATTCTGGGAGCCAAGCTAATCAAGCTGTTTATTTTGCTGTGCTAAAACCAGGTGACACAATAATGGGGATGAATTTAGGCCATGGAGGTCATCTTACACATGGTTCGCCAGCTAATTTATCAGGAAAGCTATTTAATATTGTTGCTTACGGGCTTAATGATAAGGAAGAGATTGATTACGATGAGATGGAAAAGTTAGCTATTAAATCAAAACCACAGTTAATAATTGGCGGGGCTTCGGCATATGCATTAAGATTTGATTGGGAAAGAATGAGTCAAATTGCCAAAAAAGTAGGTGCTTATTTTATGGTAGATATCGCGCATTATTCGGGTCTAGTTGCTGGAGGAGTTTATCCAAACCCAGTGCCTTATGCAGATTTTGTAACCTCCACAACACACAAGTCTCTTCGTGGGCCTCGAGGCGGATTTATTATAGCTAAGCCGGAATTTGAGAAAATAATTAATTCATATGTCTTTCCTGCATTACAGGGGGGTCCTTTAATGCATGTAATAGCAGGTAAAGCTATTGCATTTGGCGAAGCACTTAAGCCAGAATTTAAGACATACCAAGCCCAGGTTATTAAGAATGCTCAAGTTATGGTGAATTCACTTCAATCTAGAGGGTACCGAATTATTTCTGGAAGAACTGAGTCCCATGTATTTTTGGTTGATTTACGCCCTCAAAAGCTGACTGGAAAAGCAGCAGATATTTTATTAGGTCAAGCTCATATTACTATTAATAAGAATTCAATCCCTGATGACCCTGAAAGTCCATTTGTTACATCTGGAATAAGGCTTGGAACACCAGCAATAACTACTAGAGGCTTTAAAGAAAAAGAATCCGCTTTAGTGGGAGAATATATTGCTGACGTTCTTGATAACCCTGATGATAAAATTATTATCGAAAAGGTTAGAAAAAAAGTAAATGATTTGACTAAGAAATTCCCTGTTTATGGCGAATAATATTATATGAAATGTCTTTTTTGTAGGGATGATGAGACCCAAGTTGTTGATTCACGAGTAATTGATGAAGGAAGAAAGATACGTCGCCGACGTGAATGTAAAGCCTGTCAAAAAAGGTTTACTACTTATGAGCATCCAGAGCTAATCTTGCCTTATGTGGTAAAGCAGGATGGTAAAAGGGAAGAATTTAATAGAGAAAAATTACTACGCTCTTTAACTCGCGCACTTCATAAAAGACCTGTTCCTGTTGAGTATGTAGATAAAGCAATTGAAGATATATTATCAAAATTATTAGCAAAAGGCGAAAGGGAAATAAACTCTAGAGATTTAGGAGAGAGTGTTATGTTTGAATTAAAGAAGTTAGATAAAATTGCTTATATTCGTTTTGCATCTGTGTACAGGAGCTTCTCAGATGTTGAAGACTTTAGTGAAGCTATTAAAGATCTAGATTAACGCTTGAATGATAAAGTAAATTTTGAGTTTATGAGTCAGGCTTTAGCACTTGCTAAAAAACGACATGGGATAGTTCGTCCAAATCCTTCTGTAGGCGCAATAGTAGTTAAGGATAAAAAGATAGTAGGTAAGGGTTTCCATGAGATTTCTGGCAAAGATCATGCAGAAGTTATTGCTCTTAGAGAGGCTGGGGTATTAGCTAAAGATGCTGACTTATATATTACTTTAGAGCCCTGCAACCATCAAGGTAAGACTCCCGCTTGCACTAATGCCATAATTTCTGCAGGAATTTCTAATGTATATATAGCAATGAAAGATCCAAATCCATTAGTTAATGGTTTGGGAGTTGAATATTTGAAGAGTAATGGCATAAAAGTAACTTCTGGAATTATGGAAGAAGAAGCTAAAAAGCTTAACTTGGGATTTTTAAATAGAATGATAAAGTCTAGGCCTTATATAAGATCAAAAATTGCAGCATCATTAGATGGAAAAACAAGCCTTTTTAATGGACAAAGTCAGTGGATAACTTCCGAAGCATCTCGAATAGATGTTCAGAAATGGAGGTTAAAATCATGTGCAATCCTAACTGGTAAGGGGACTATTAATAGTGACAACCCCAGCTTGTCTATTAGAGCTATATCTTTAAATAACCAGCCATTAAGAATAATTTTAGATAGCTATCTTAGGGTTAAACCCCAGTCGAAAATATTACAACAAAACAATGTGATAGTTTTTTATGGATCAGACCCAAATTCAAATCTAATAAGGTTAAAAAAAACTAAAGCAGAATTTATTAAAATATCATTATTAGATAACAAAGTTAACCTTATGGAGCTGATGAAATATCTAAATAAATTAGAAATAAATGAATTATGGGTTGAAGCTGGACCAGATTTAAATGGTGAATTATTGAGGTTAGGGCTATTAGATGAATTAATAACCTACACATCACCATACATAATGGGCGGAAATGCTAATAGCATGTTTAATGCACCAATCTTAGAGGATATGAAAGATAAAATTAAATTTTCCATCTTAGATCTCAGAAGTATTGGGGAAGATATTCGAATTCAAGCAAAGGTGAGCAAAAAAGATGTGGATTGATTCACATTGCCATATGGACAAGGTGCTTTTGAGTCAAAATTCTGAAAAAGTTATTAGCTCATCCTTGAATGAAGGCGTAGATCGAATAATTATTCCTTCTGTCAATAAGGAAAATTTTGATAAGGTTATAACAATAGCTGGTAAGTATAAGGAGTGTGCTTACGCTCTTGGGTTCCATCCGATGTATTTAAATAATTTTGCGGATAGCGACCTTGAATTATTGGAGTATTATTTGTTAAACAATAATTCAGTAGCTGTGGGAGAAATTGGTTTAGATTTGTTTACCCAAAAAAACAACCAGACCCTTCAAGAAAGTGTATTCCTGGCTCAATTAAAAATAGCAAAGAAATTCGATTTACCAGTAATTATGCACGTTCGTGGGGCTATTGATTTAGTTTTAAAAAACTTAAGGAAAGTTAAAGTAAAAGGAGGAATTGCTCATGCATTTAATGGGAGCTTTCAACAAGCCGATCAATTAATTGAGTTAGGTTTTAAATTGGGATTTGGAGGGGCTATGACTTACTCAAGAGCAAAACATATACAAGCACTTGCAAAAGAGCTTCCTATTGAAGCCATTGTCTTGGAAACAGATTCTCCAGATATGCCGCCAGCATGGTTGGTTGATGGTGAAAGTAATCAGCCAAAAGAATTAGGTAAGATTGCTGAGTTTTTTTGTGATTTAAGAGGCTTAGATCCTTCAAAAACAGCTGATATTATAAGGATTAATACTTTAGAAGCTATTCCAAAATTAAGGGAGTTATGCACATGACCTCAACGTTTACTTTAAGTTTTTTAAAAAAAATGAGCATTCTCAATGACATACATTAAACTATTGATTTTAATAGGTTTTTTTTACGATTAAAAATTAAGCGTTTAAAAAAAAACCTTTAAAATTCATAGGTTGCATTTTTAAACAACATTTATTCACAATGTTATCCACAGATATTGTGGACCCATTATTTACTATATTTAAGGGGGTAAGATTCATGTTGGTAGATGGAAAGCATTATAGGACTATTTGGCCAAATAAGGACCTTAGTGGGGTTATCATTATTGACCAAACCTTACTTCCATTTGAGTTTAAATTAGTTGAGCTAACAAGCTTGGATGAGGTCGTAGAGGCTATAAAATTTATGAGGGTGCGAGGGGCACCTTTAATCGGAGTAACAGGAGCGTATGGAATAGCAATAGCACTTACAAATAATTCAACTGATCAATCACTAACGGATGCGAAAAAGAAATTAATAGAATCTAGACCAACGGCAGTAAATTTATCTTGGGCAGTTAACCTTGTGTTCGATCAATTGAAAAAAGAAGTAAGAAGTAACAGAGCCTCAATGGCTTGGAAGCTAGCAAATAAAATTGCAAATGAAGATATTAAAACCAATCAAAGCATAGGGGAATTTGGGTTTAAATTAATTCATAAAGTTAAAAAATCTCGAATTAATATTTTGACTCATTGTAATGCTGGTTGGCTTGCAACAATTGATTATGGCACAGCACTAAGTCCTATTTATAAGGCTTTTAAAGAGGGGTTAGATATTCACGTATGGGTTGATGAGACTAGGCCTAGAAATCAAGGTATGAATCTGACTGCTTGGGAATTAGGACAGGAAAATATTCCACATACAATTATTACTGATAATGCTGGCGGCTTATTAATGCAAAGAGGCGAAGTTGATTTTGTAATTGTTGGCGCAGATCGAGTTTCCATAGACGGGAATGTCTGCAATAAAATAGGTACTTACTTAAAGGCTTTAGCTGCAAAAACACATAAAATACCTTTTTACGTTGCTGCCCCTTTAAGCACAATAGATTCTAGCTATCATGATGAGAATAATTTGTTTGATATTGAGTGTAGAGATGAGGATGAGATTTTAAAAATAAAGGGTATGGATGCTTCACATAATCTCACTGAGGTTAAAATAGGTTATTCTTCAGCATATAATCCTGCTTTCGACATTACGCCTGCAAAATACGTTAGCAAGATAATTTGTGAAAAAGGCATTTATAATCCAAGTGATATAAGGGAGGCTTTAGAATGAGTAAGAAAAAAAAATCAGCATCTCTTATTGATACTGCAATACAACTCCAGAATATGGGTTTAAATCATGGCGCAACAGGCAATTGCAGTTGCAGGGATGGCGATACATACTTAATAACTCCGAGCGGTGTTGATACGATAAATTTATCAGAAGATAAAGTTATCAGGATGGATTTTGAAGGCAATATTATTGATTCTATTTCTAACTTAAAACCCTCAAGTGAGTGGCGCTTTCATCAAGATATCATGTCCCAAAGAAAAGAAGTAGGAGCAGTTGTTCATACACACTCTGTTTATGCAAGCACTCTTAGTTTATTTGGTGACGAATTGCCCCCATTTCATTATATGATTGCTGTTGCAGGAGGGGCTTCAGTTAGATGCGCTCCTTACGCTATGTTCGGCACCCAGGAATTATCAGACAATATTATTAATGCATTAGTAGATAGAAAAGCTTGTTTGATTGGGAATCATGGCTTAATAGCTATTGGAGACAATTTAATGGAAGCATTTCATATTGCTGAAGAAGTTGAACATTTATGCCACTTATATATTGAAGCCAAAAAACTTGGTGAACCTAATTTACTAAGTAAAAAACAGATGTCAGACGTTATTGAGAGATTCCAAACTTATAGTCGATGGACAAAAAATTAAACTATTCATTGTAGGACTAATATGTTTAAAGTAAAATGTTTACCCGTCAGCAATTTTTTTAAGATGGCTATCAAATGACCAAATATGTTTTTGTTACAGGCGGTGTAGTTTCTTCTTTAGGGAAGGGTATTGCTGCAGCAAGTTTAGGCGCTATTCTAGAGTCTAGAAATCTAAAAGTAACTATGTTAAAACTTGACCCCTATATCAATGTGGATCCTGGAACAATGAGTCCATTCCAGCACGGAGAAGTTTTTGTGACTGAAGACGGGGCTGAAACAGATTTAGATCTAGGCCATTACGAAAGATTTATTTCTTCAAAAATGACAAAAAAAAATAATTTTACGACTGGGCAAATTTATGACACCGTAATTAAAAAAGAGCGTCGAGGAGAATATTTAGGTAAAACTGTGCAGGTAATTCCTCACATAACAGATCAAATTAAAGTACATATTCGTGAGGGTGCAAAAAAAGCTGATATTGCCATTGTAGAGGTTGGTGGAACAGTTGGTGATATTGAGTCGCTCCCTTTTTTAGAGGCTATTCGACAGATGGGTTTTGAAGGAGGTAGTGAAACTGCATGCTATATTCACCTCACACTTCTTCCATGGATTGCGGCAGCTGGAGAGTTAAAAACAAAACCTACGCAGCATTCTGTAAAAGAGCTTAGACAAATCGGTATTCAGCCAGATATTCTTATTTGTAGGTCAGAGCGACCACTTCCAGAGGAAGAAAAACAAAAGATTGCATTATTTACTAATGTAACGCCAAAGGCGGTGATTTCAGCTACTGATGCTGATTCAATTTACAAAATACCAGTGATGCTTCATGATCAAATGATTGATGAAATTGTTTGTCATAAATTGAATGTAAAAGCAAAAAAAGCCAACTTATCGCAGTGGAGAAAAATAACTAAGTTGTTAGATCAAGCAATCCATGAAATAAATATAGCTTTTGTAGGTAAATATGTCGACTTAACTGAATCTTATAAATCACTAACTGAAGCCCTTATTCATGCAGGAATTCATAATAATGCTAAAGTAAAAATTCACTACGTTGATTCGGAAGATATTGAAAAAAAAGGTGTGGAGCGATTAAGTAAGGTAGATGGTATTTTAATACCAGGTGGTTTTGGAAAAAGAGGTACTGAAGGAAAAATTAAAGCTATTAATTTTGCAAGAGAGAATAAAATACCATTCTTAGGTATTTGTTTAGGGATGCAATTGGCAGTCGTTGAATTCGCAAGGAATCAAGCTGGATTGGTCGGTGCAAATAGTTCAGAATTTAACAATAAAACAAAACACCCAGTTGTAGGGTTAATAACTGAATGGCAAACTCAAGATGGAAAACTTGAGACTAGAGATGAAAATTCTAACATGGGTGGCACAATGAGGCTTGGCTCTCAAAAGGCTCCGATTAAAAGTAAAACGCTAGCTTATAAAATTTATGGAAAAATGGTTAATGAAAGACATCGTCATAGGTATGAAGTTAATAATGACTATGTTGAGGAACTTATTAAAGCTGGTTTAGTTGTGTCGGCAAGAACACCATCAGAAGACTTATGTGAAATCATTGAGTTACCTTTAGCCGAGCATCCTTGGTTTTTGGGGTGTCAGTTTCACCCTGAGTTCACATCAAATCCAAAAGATGGCCACCCATTATTTATATCTTATTTAAAAGCAGCACTTGAAAATCAACAGTTAAAAGGTAATTAAATGAAATTATGCAACTTTAATGTAGGGTTAGACCAACCACTTTTTTTAATTGCAGGACCATGTGTCATTGAATCTGAGGATATGACTATCGATGTTGCAGGACAATTGAAAGAAATAACGGATAAATTAAAAATTCCATTTATTTTTAAATCTTCTTTTGATAAAGCTAATAGAAGCTCCAATAAGACATTTAGAGGGTTTGGTTTGGAAGAGGGTTTAAGAATTTTAGAAGCAGTTAAAAAACAATTAGATGTACCCGTATTAACTGACATTCACACAGAAGCTCAAGTTAAACCTGTGGCAGCAATTGTAGATGTACTACAAACGCCTGCCTTTTTATGTAGGCAAACTGATTTTATTGCAGCTGTATCAAAATCAGGAAAACCTGTGAATATAAAAAAAGGTCAATTCTTAGCCCCAGAAGATATGCTTCAAGTTGTAAAGAAAGCAAAAGATGCAAATGGAGGACTAGATAATATTATGGTTTGTGAACGAGGGGCGTCATTTGGATACAATACATTAGTATCTGATATGCGAAGCTTATCAATTATGCGTGGTACTTCCTGCCCAGTTGTATTTGATGCAACTCACTCCGTTCAGCAACCAGGTGGAAAAGGAGATCGAAGTGGAGGTCAAAGTGAATTTGTCCCCCTTCTTGCAAGAGCTGCAGTTTCTTGTGGAATTTCTGGTATTTTTATGGAAACACACCCTAACCCGAAAGAAGCATTATCTGATGGGCCCAATGCGGTTCACTTAAGTGAAATGGCTAATCTTTTAGAGACTCTCAAAGAGCTCGATCAGATCGTAAAATCTAAAGGAGCTTTTTAGAAAGAACCGACATGAGTAAAATAAAAAAAATTTATGGTCGTATGATTATTGATTCACGAGGAAATCCAACCATTGAAGCTGATGTAACTCTTGATGACGGATCCTTAGGAAGGGGGGCAGTTCCTTCGGGTGCATCTACTGGTAGTAAGGAAGCAATCGAATTAAGAGATGGTGATAAGAATCAATATTACGGTAAAGGTGTTTCAAAAGCAGTTAATAATATTAATGAAATAATTGCAAAAGAAATCCAAGGGATGGAAGTTGGAGATCAGACCAGCATTGATGAAAAAATGATTTTAATGGACGGGACTGAAAACAAAGAAAATTTAGGGGCTAATGCAATTCTTGCCGTATCTATGGCGGCAGCTCAAGCAGCTGCGAGTAGCCAAAAAAAGAATTTATTCGAATATCTAAACCCCAACGGTCCTTACTCACTTCCAACTCCAATGATGAATATTATTAATGGAGGAGCACATGCAGATAATAATATTGATATTCAAGAATTCATGATTATTCCGGCTGGAAGACCAAATTTTTCTGAAGCAATTCGTTGTGGGGCAGAAATTTTTCATTCCCTTAAGTCTAATTTAAGTAAAAAAAAGCTAGCAACCACCGTCGGGGATGAGGGTGGTTTTGCACCTAATTTAACTTCCAATGATGAAGCCTTACAGCTTATTATGGAATCAATTGAGAGCGCTGGCTACGAAGCTGGTAAGGATGTTTTCTTAGGGTTAGATTGTGCAAGCACTGAATATTATAAGAATGATTATTACTATTTAAATTCGGAAAATCTTATTTTAAAATCAAACCAGATGACTGAATATCTCAGCACTTTGTGTGATAATTACCCAATTATCAGCATTGAAGATGGAATGAGTGAAAATGATTGGGCTGGATGGGCAAAACTTACTGAGAAGTTAGGAAAAAATATTCAGCTTGTAGGGGACGACCTATTTGTAACAAACCCTAAGATACTACAACAGGGTATTGATAAAAAAATTGCGAATTCAGTTTTAATTAAAGTTAATCAAATAGGTACATTAACAGAAACTTTTGAAACAATAAATCTTGCGAAGACCGCAGGTTATTCGACGGTAATATCTCATAGATCAGGTGAGACTGAAGATACAATGATCGCAGATATTGCAGTAGCTTTTGATGCTATGCAAATTAAAACTGGATCCATGTCTAGATCTGAAAGAATATCAAAATACAATCAACTTCTTAGAATTGAGGAGTTATTAGGTGATAAGTCAAAATACGCTGGACTATTACCTTTTTTTATTAATAATTGAATAAACTTACCATAATTTTCTTTCTGTTAATTATTTTAATTCAGTACCCTCTTTGGCTAGCTGATGGAGGTTTCATTACGGTTGTAGAAAAAAATAAACAAATTAAAGTGCAAAAAAAAATTAATTCAATCTTAAACAAAGAGAATATGGCTTTAATTGCTGAGGTCAATGATCTAAAGAAAGGCTCTAAAGCCATCGAAGAAAGAGCAAGAGGGGAATTAAATATGATTAAAAAAGGTGAAATTTTTTTCCAAATAATTAATCAAAAAAAATAATTCAAGATTTATCTTGTAATGCGAATGATTCTCATTTACAATAATATTATGAGAAATAACAAAAAACAAATAAGCCAAAAAAGTAAGGAAAATATAAAGAGATATGTAAAAGAGGTAACTGACGATCTTGATATTATGGCTGAGAAAATGACTAAAAATGAAATGGATGTGGAAGCATATCATCAATGGTTTAGTTTAATTTGTACAGCTTTGGACCTAATAAAGCATAAAACGAAAACACTTAATTAAAAAAATACTCCTAATATTTTTTTATACCAGTCTATTCTTAAAAGATAGGACTGGTTTTTTTTAAAAAAAACTTAAAATTCTAATTTAGGTTATTTCTTTTATTATAATCGTACGGTTATGTAATGTTAAATCTGAAGTAAGTTTTTCAATAATGATTTCAAATAAAATTCGATAGAGACCGTCATCTTTTTTACATAAGTTAATTATTTGTCCAACTTTATTTCCGTCTACAGAAATTTCATCTCCTAATTTAGGAGGGTTTTCTGCATTAATACTCCCTAAATACATCCTTCTTTTTGGTTTACCTAAGTAATGCGTTCTAGCAACAATTTCCTGGCCTGTATAGCAACCTTTTTTAAAGCTTATTGCATTTATTAAATCAAGGTTCAATGATTGGGGTATAAATTTATCTTGAGTTTCTGCAAAAATATTTGGGATTTTATTCTCAATATCAGACTCATGCCAAGAATTACTATCAAGTCCGCCTTGGTTTGAATGCACTTCTGAATACATACCTTCAATAACCTTGTTATTTCCTAATACAAAATATCGATGATTTTCCCCTGGTAATTTTGTTACGGAGAAAAAGTCGCAATCACCACCTTGTTTTGACTGTTGAGTTGTTTGCATTATGCTATTTGGAAGAATGCCTCCAGAATTTTTAAAAGCTTTCTCTTCTTCACCTTCCCCATAAAAACTAAAGTATGAAATATCTTCTGATGAATAACTTAAAGACACTTCTGACCTCATAATATACATAGAAAGTTTCTTACTGATTTCGTCACTAATTGATGACGGACAGAAAAGAAAATAATTATTCCAAGCTTTAATAATTAAAAAGAAAGCGATTAATCGTCCTTTAGGGCTGCAGTAGCCAGCATAGATTGCTTTTTCTTCGTCTTTTATAAGCTTTATATCATTTGTAATCTGTCCTTGAAGGAAGGCTTCTGCATCCTTGCCTTTAATGACGATAACATCAAGATCACTAATTTGTATTTTAGGATTTATCATATTTGAGATTCACTAGCGATTTAATCCTGTTAATTGTTAAGTATTGAACAATAAAGAAGAATAGTGCGAATAAAGAAAAAATATTTCGTAATTGAACCTCAGTGTCATCTCGCCATGCAGAAGGCTGTTTTTTCATAGCACTCAATATTTCTTTTATATCGCTCCCATTGACATAATTACCTTTAACTTCTTGCGCGAGAGATTTTAAATATTCTTCATCCAATCTTGATAGGTAGCGGTCATAACTTGCACTTGAAACATTATTGTCTCGCCCGCCAGCATTTTGTGCTGATATCTGAGCAACTCCCGGCTGCAATGCAAAACTTTCATTTGACCAGTAGCCAATCAGTTGATTTTTATTGTCATATTTTGGAATGGGCGTGCCTTCATCAGACCCAATTCCTACAAACAACCAATTGTTTGCACCTTGAAACTGATTAAGATCTTCAGTGTTAAAAGCATGTAATCTTGGCGCTTCTTCACCATCAGTAAAGTAAACTACTTGGGCTGATTCAGGAAAGCTTCTAATTAAACGAGCTAAATTAATCATAGATGATCTTAATCGAGTGTTTCCAGCCCAAACAGATCGCCAATCAAGTCGCTCAATAGTTTCATTAATTGCACTAAAATTCTCGCATACCTCAATTGGCGTATATGTTGCCGCAACGCTGACCCCAGCAAACATCCCGATACTTACTTTCGTTTTACATGGTAATTGTTCCAGTACTTTTTGAGATATATCTTTAGCATATTTTAGTCTAGAAACTTTTTCACCATTAAGAAGTGCATCTTGTGTCAACATACTTTGAGTGATATCAACTACAAAAATATAATTAGAGATATCTTTTTTCATTATAAATTTAGGATTAATAAAAGCTATAACTAAACATATGAATGCTAAGGATAAGTATATGAAATTTTTATTGCCCTTAATTTTTTTAATGTATTTACCCATAGGCTTATGGAAGACCTACTGGAATATTTCCCATTATAAGTCCAGGAGAATCTGAATCACCAACTCCAGGAGCTGGCTCAGAGGGGAGAAGAGTGAGAAGCCTATCTAAATTATGTTTAGTATCCCAATGGGTATTATCGTACTTTAATGATTGCTCATATGCTTTTTTTGCTTGCCTGAAAAGATATTCAGCCTCTGCTGCAACTTTGCTATCGTTGCTTGTTCCATAGATAAACA
>Ga0209710_1001209_pt1 | contig 20478 bp, 19 predicted proteins | sample ArcticOcean_MG_C_5_FD_187436 | JGI IMG/M metagenome (GOLD analysis project Ga0209710, IMG submission 187436) | Marine microbial communities from western Arctic Ocean - ArcticOcean_MG_CB4_138 (SPAdes) (version 2) | ecosystem: Environmental > Aquatic > Marine > Oceanic | place: Arctic Ocean...
TCAATGTTTCTTTCATCAACAATATTTCTTCTATCTTGCCAGAACCAATAAAGTATTTTGTATGTGGATTTGATCTTTTACTTGCGACCAACTCAGATACATTGAATCCTGCACTTACTGTTAGTTGTTTTATTTCGCTAATATCTTCTTTGATGTCAAAGCCACCAAAATCTAAGCTAACAACAATCGCATTGTCACCAAGCTGCGGTCTATCAAACATTAATTAGAATCTGATACTTCTAGATTTATTGTTTGTGACGGCACAATTGTTGATATGGAATGCTTGTATATTAGCTGAGGAGTATTTCCACTTAGGACTACTACATACTGATCAAATGATTTGACTTGCCCTTGAAGCTTTATTCCATTTAACAAATAAATTGAGACAGGAATATTATCTTTGATAATTTGATTTAAGAACGAATTTTGAAGGTTTGTATTTTTTTCCATAGTTTTTTATTATAAAATAATACTAATTCTTTTTTTAACAACATCAATACCAACTATAAAAATTATACTCCCAATACTTGGCGTATTATCAGTTCCTGCGATTATAGTTCTTAAGGGCATTGCAATTTCAGGAAATTTTATATCTTCATTCTTTACGAAATCTTTTATAAATTTATCTACGTCATCATTGGTCCAATTTACTTTTTCTAGCTCCCCAATAAAAGAACTTACAAGGCTCTTTGATTTCTCACTTAAATACTTATCTTTTAACTCATCTGATGCCTGAATATCTTGAAAGAAAAATAAAATATCATCAGCAAACGTATTAAGGTTCTTCTCTCTATCTTGGTAAAGTTTTATAGCATTATTTAATATATCTGTTTCAACTTTGCCAACTCCCCTATTTATTAATCTAGGTTTTATTAGGGCAGCTAATTTAGCAACTGGTTCATTTTTAATATAATGATTGTTGATCCAATCCAATTTCTCTTTGTCAAATTGGGCAGCTGAAGAGGTGATGTGCTCAAAATCAAACCATTCTGCTAATTCAGATAAAGAGAAAATTTCATCATCTCCATGACTCCAACCTAATCGTGCTAAATAATTTATAACGGCCTCAGGTAAATATCCATCATCTCTAAATTGCATAACACTTGCTGCACCATGACGTTTAGACATCTTCTGTCCATCAGAAGCTAGAATCATGGATAAGTGAGCATATTGAGGAATGGGTGCGCTAAGTGCTTTTAATAGATTTATTTGACGTGGCGTATTGTTCACATGGTCATCACCTCTAATTACATGAGTTACCTTCATATCCCAGTCATCAACAACAACGCAAAAATTATAAGTTGGTGTACCATCAGATCTTGCAATAATCAAATCATCTAATTCTTCATTTTTTATTACAACCTCACCTTTAACTAAATCTTTCCAATTAACCTCTCCATTTTTTGGTGTTTTAAACCGAATAACTGGTTGGACATTATCTGGAATGTTTGGCAGATTTTTATTTTCTTCAGGTCGCCAAATCCCATCATATTTTGGCTTTATTCCTTGACTAACTTGTAACTCTCTTAATTGATCTAACTCTGCCTTACTTGTATAGCAATAATAGGCATCTCCTTGATCCAATAAAGTTTGTATTAATTCTTTGTACCTATCGAATCGCTGAGTTTGAAAAATAATATCACCATCATGATCTAATTTAAGCCATTTCATTCCATTTTTAATTATCTCAACTGCTTCAGGTGTTGATCTTTCAACATCAGTATCTTCTATTCGTAAAATAAATTTACCTTTATTCTTTTTTGCGTAAGCCCAAGAAAACAATGCAGTTCTAATTCCTCCAATATGCAGGTAACCAGTTGGGCTTGGTGCAAATCGCGTGACTATTTCCATGTTCTACTCACTTTTTAATTGGACCTGCAAATAAATCATAATCATCTGCGCGATTTATTTTAACATCCAACATGTCGCCAGGCTTCAAACCTTTTGGACTTTCTAGAAATATATGGCCATCAATATCAGGAGCATTTGCATAAGACCTTGCAATTGCATAAGATGAATTGACTTCATCAATTAAAACAGTTTGAATGCTGCCGACTTTATCTTTTAATTTCTTAAAGCTAATTTTTGATTGCAGTTCCATTAGTTTATTATATCTTTCCTGCTTCACCTCTTCACTTATGTTGCCAGATAATAAATTTGCAGTCGCACCATCAACATTAGAATATTTAAAACAACCAACCCTTTCTAACTGAGCGTCTTCAATGAATTGTAGGAGTTCGTTAAATTGAGATTCTGTTTCTCCAGGAAAACCAACAATAAAGGTACTACGAATAGCAATCTCTGGACAAATTTTTCTCCATTCTAATATTCTTTCTAGATTGTTTTCAGCGTTAGCAGGCCTTTTCATTCTCTTTAAAACCTCATGATTTGCGTGCTGAAAAGGGACATCAATGTAAGGTAAAATTTTACCGTCCGCCATTAAGGAAATTATTTTATCCACATGTGGGTAAGGGTAAACATAATGTAAGCGAATCCATACACCCAGTTCACCTAGATTCTTGGCAAGATCGTAAAGATTGCTTTTGATTGGCCTGCCATCCCAAAACCCAGTTCTATACTTAATGTCTACACCATAAGCACTTGTATCTTGTGAAATAATTAATAACTCTGAAACACCAGAATCAACAAGCCTCTCAGCTTCCTTCATTACATCACCAATAGGCCTACTTACTAATTTACCCCTCATTGATGGAATGATACAAAAACTACATTTATGATTACATCCTTCTGAAATTTTAATATATGAATAATGATTTGGGGTTAACCTAACCCCCTGAGGTGGAATTAAATCAATATATGGATCATGTGGTTTTGGAATGTGTTGATGAACAGCATCCATTACTTCTGAAAATGCTTCCGAGCCCGTTATTGCAATAAGATTATTAAACCGTGCCTCAATAATATGTTTTTTTTCGCCTAAGCAACCCATAACAATTACATTGCCATTTTCTTTCAAAGCTTCATCAATAGCATCTAAAGATTCATCTATAGCACTATCGATAAAACCACACGTATTAACAATAACGAGTCCTGCATCTTTATAATTATTACTGATATCATAACCTTCAGATCTAACTTGGCTCAAAACCTTCTCTGTATCCGAACCTGCTTTTGGGCAGCCAAGTGATACAAAACCAATTTTTGGTGCATGGTAATCGAGTTTTGTTGTCATCTTAATGTAAAAAGAGATGGAAAATATAAACGATAATTACACCTACAAGAATCATAGAAATTTGCATTGCTGACTCTCTTAATTCAGTTTTTTTGTGCAACCCTGGAATAAGGTCAGATACAGCAACATAAATCAAGTTTGATGCTGTAAAGGCTAACAAAACAGGAAGTATGTCACCAGCAGAATCAATTAAAATATAAGTAGTTACAGCGCCCAAAGTCATTGAGATGTTCGCAACTACATTTAACAAAATAGCTTTACTTTTTTTAAGACCTTTATGGACAAATATGGATATATTCCCCATCTCCTGTGGAATTTGATGAGCATAAATCGCTAAAGCAGTAACTAATCCTAATTGAAATTCATATATGAACGCACTAGCTATGAGTATTCCATCGATAAAGTTATGGGATAAATCGCCTATAAGAACGAGGCTTCCACTTTTATTGTGTTTAAGTTGTGCATCATGTGAATGAGTTTCACAATGATCTCCGTGACAATGACGCCAAATTAATAACTTTTCTAGGGTAAAAAATACTAGTAAGCCAATTAATACTATAAACATAGTGTCATGAGAATCGGTGGCTTGCTCTAAAGCATGGGGGAGGATTTCAAGAAAAACAGCACCAAGCATAGTTCCTACCGACAAACTTACCATATTCGTAACAATATTGATGTTGGAATTTTTAAAAAAAATAAAAGCGAATAATAAGCTTAAGAATCCACCCGCAAGGCAGGTGCCAATAATCCAAAAAAGTGTCATAGAAATTCCAAGCTAAAAAAGATTGCTATTATAAATTGTTAGCAGTAAAGATGATATAGCTAACTATCAATCCAAAGTAACGATGCCATTCGGCCAGTATGCCCGTCTCGGCGATATGAAAAAAAACTTTTATGATCTCTAAAAGTACAAAAATCTTCAGTTACGCCTGCTCCAGAAATATTATTAATATTTAAATGATTAAGTTTTAATCTAGCTGCTCCGGCAAGATCTAGATAATATCTATTCTTCAATAATATAAATGCTTTTTTAGAATTAATATCTTTATTTATAAACGAATTATAAACATCCTTGCCTACTTCGAATGATTCTTGACTAATACAAGGTCCCAGCCATACAATTATTTCTGATGCCGAACTAATTTTATCAATTGTTTTCTCAATTACTCCATTCAATAATCCTTTCCAACCAGCATGTATTAAAGCAACGAAGCTGCCTTGAAAATTAGTTAAAAAAATTGGTAAGCAATCAGCAGTTCTAACCGCACACACAACTTTTTCTTTGTATGTATAACTAGCATCACAATTTAATTTTTTTTTAGATGGGAGCTCTTCAACTTTATCTGTGTGAATTTGATTTAACCAAAACGGATCGGATGGTAGAAAATTTGATAGTCGTTTATAGTTTTCTTCAACATATTGCTCGATATCCCCAACACTGTTGCTTAAATTTAAAGAAGAAAAGTTTTTTAAACTTACACCACCATTTCGCGTAGTTTGAATTGCTCTTATATTTTCTGGGGCTGGCCATTTAGGAATTATAAAATTTTCATTCATCATCAAATTCTAAATCTTCATTTTCGTCATAATCCTGTTCGCCACTCACATAAAAATCTTTATTTACCTTAAAACTCTCTTCTAATATATCTTGTTCTGACTCCTCCCTTATCAATTCTAATAAATTTTTCATATCATCAGGTAGGTCCACTTCCCATTTGAGAGATTTTTTAGTTATTGGATGAATAAGTCCTAATGATTTTGCATGAAGGGCTTGTCGTTCAAATTTAAGCGTTTCATTTTTAAAATTTTCTGTCATAGATCTTGTGGGAATAATTTTTTTTAACCCATATGTAGGGTCGCCAACGATAGGTGATTTATTATCTTGCATATGAACTCTTATCTGATGAGTTCTTCCAGTCTTAAGAATGCATTTTAAATATGTATGAATACCAAACCTTTCCAATACTTCATAATGAGTAACGGCTTCTTTTCCATTAATACTATTAACAGCCATCTTTACCCTGATATGTGGATGTCTCCCAATTGGCTTATTAATAACTCCACTTTTAACCATTACTTGTCCCCAAACTATAGCTCTGTACTCTCTATAAACACTTTTACTCTGTAGTTGTTTTATTAAATTAAATTGCGCTATTTCATTTTTTGCAACTACCATTAAACCCGTTGTATTTTTATCCAATCTATGAACAATACCTGCTCTTGGTAATTTAGAATTTTTGGGGAAATGATATAGGATTCCATTCAGGAGTGTACCTGACCAATTACCAGCAGCTGGATGAACAACCAAATTAGTAGGTTTATTAATTACCATAATGTCATCATCATCGTAAACGATATTTAAAGCTATATCCTCAGGTTCAAATTGACTGGCTTGATCTTCAGGCTGTATATCAATATCAACTGACTCACCGCCAATTATCTTTTTTTTGGTTGTAAAATTTTTTAAATCAATTTTAATGAAGCCTTTTTTAATCCAAGATTGAATTTTAGCTCTAGAATATTCAGGTATTAGTTCATGTATAACTGAATCTGCTCTTTGGCCAACATAAGAATTAGGCACTATAATTTTTTTTTTGTTTACTGCCATAATGTATAATTTATGCGTTATTAAATATTCTTAAGCATATATGAAATTATTATTTTCTCTAATCTTATCAGTAATACTTAGTGGGTGTTTCATTTTTGGTGACCCAACAGATCTAGATGAAACAGAAGGTCGTTCTGATCAATGGATTATCAATGAAGCAGAGTTCTTTTCTAGCAGTAAAGACTGGACAAAGGCAATATCCTTTCTTGAAGCCGGCGAAAAAAGATTCCCTAATTCAAAATTAGCTCCTCAATTTAAGCTTAATTTAGCATATGCCTATAAAGAATTTTATAAAACTGCTGAAGCAACATCAATGATTAATAAGTTCATACGTGCGCATCCAAACCACCCATCTATGGATTATGCTTATTATTTTAGAGGGATCATTACATTTAAAGAAAAAGGTTTTTTTAAAAAAATAGTTATGCAGGATATTAGTGATAGAGATATTAATCAGTTAACTCAGAGTTTTAATGCATTTAAGAAGTTAACTGAAAAATTCCCTAAAAGTAAATATTATGATGATTCAGTGCACCGTATGACATACCTCATGAATAAGATTTCGGAATATGAATTACATGTTGCTCGTTTCTACATGAGACGGGCTGCTTATGTTGCAGCTTTAAACAGGGCAAAATTTGTCATTGAAAATTACAGTCAATCAGTTCATCAAGAAGAAGCATTAGTGCTTATGGTTAGCTGCTACGACCGCTTAGGTATTAAAGATTTAAGAGATGATACAGAAAGAGTTTTAGAAAAAAATTATCCGAATACAAAATTCAATGCACAAAAAATAATTGAAAACAAAGCCGAATGGTGGGAGTTTTGGGACAGCATGATCAACGACTAATTAACTTGCTTCTTCTTCTTCATTTTTGCTCGAAAAGCATCTTCCACCCTCCTTCTAGAGACAAGGCCAGTTTTTTTATTAGCAGCTTCAGCTCTCTCGTCAAAAGGATTAGTAGAGTTTTTGAGTTGAATTCTTAGAGGTGTACCTATCAAATCAAAGGCTTTTCGATAAAATGATTCTAAAAATCTAATGTAATCTTGCTTAACCCCATCTAAATGATTGCCATGAATAATAACAGTTGGTGGATTCATTCCACCTTGATGTGCATATTTTAGCTTAGGTCGAATTCCTTTAACTATGCTAGGAGTATGACTTAGTAAAGCATTTGCCAAAACAGAATTAAGCTGGGGTGTTGTAAATTTAGTTTGCGCTGCCTTGTGAGCCTTTACAATTGACTTCATCAGCATAGGGAAGCCATCTTGATTTAAGGCTGAAATAAAAACTTTTTCAGCAAATTTGACAAATGGTAATTTTTTATCAATATCACCTTTCAATTTTTCGCGTTCGTATTCTGAAACAGAATCCCACTTATTTAAAGCAATAACTAATGATTTACCACTCTCCAAAATAAAGCCAAGGATGTGCATATCTTGTGCTGATATACCATCTTTCGCATCAACAACGAGTACTGCGACATTTGCAAAGTTTATTGCATTTAAAGTCTTAATTACTGAAAATTTTTCTACGGATTCAAAAACCTTACCTTTTTTTCTTATGCCAGCTGTATCAGTTAAAATAAATTTTTCTCTGCCCCAATTAAAATCGACTGAAACTGCATCTCTTGTAGTTCCCGGCTTATCAAATGCAATAAACCGGTCCTCGCCTAACAAGGAATTGATTAATGTAGATTTTCCAACGTTGGGTCGTCCTACAATCGCAATTTTTGGGTGCTTATTATCTGTAACATCATAATTATCTACTACATCATCTTGTTCTGCTAAAAAATCTTTAAGTCCAGAGATGCCATCGCCATGTGCCGATGAAATCTTATGAATATTTTTAAATCCAAGCTTATGGAATTCTGCTAAAGCACTATCATTAAACATTCCTTCGGCTTTATTTACTAGTAACATTTTCTTTTTATCATTTTTTCTAATAATCTCAGCAATATGAACATCTATAGAATGAAGCCCAGACCTTGCATCAACAATTAATAGAATGATGTCACTCTCATCAATAGCTAATTTAGTTTGAATTGCCATCTCTTTTTGTATGCCAAATTTCTTGTCTGGCTCAAAACCACCTGTATCAACCAAAATGTAATCATGGTCGCCAATAGAAAGCTTTCCGTAGTGTCTGTCTCTAGTTAGGCCAGGCATATCAGCAACGATTGCATCGCGAGTTTTAGTTAAACGGTTATATAAACTAGATTTACCTACATTAGGTCGCCCAACAAGCACAATGGTTTTCATCTCTTATTTAATCCTAAGTTTAGAAAAGCCAATCTAAAATACCTTTCTCGTTTTTATTTTTGTTAAATAACCGATGTTTTTTATTTCTACTAGGTGTCTTTTCTTCTTCATCAAGAACTTCCTCCTCAAGAAGATTTTTTTTATCGTCATCAAAAATTCGATGCTTTTTTAAATCATTTACTTCTTTATTGTTTTTAGAATCATCAGTCAAGTTGGAGGTATCTATATTTTTAACCTTTAATTTTTCATTAATAATTTGTTCACCAACTTTCAAACAAATAATATCTCCAGTTGCACTCATTATAAAAAGTAATGAGTCATCTATTTCAATTATGTTGTTCAATAATTGCGAATCATTCAATTTTACTCTTGCCAGAATATCTCCATTAGCAATACTTAAAAAATGGAGGTATCCCTCATAGTCTCCAAAGACAATATAATCTTTAATTAGTGTTCCAGTTCTAATCTTTCTAAATTTTAAAGAAGGTTGGCGCCATTTAATTTCACCATCATCTTTATTTATGGCATAAACAGAACCAGTATCATGTGTAATAAACAAACTAAAGCCATCAAAAGCCATACCATAAAAGCTTGATAAAGGTTGGGTCCAAATAGTTTTACCATTTCTTCGGTCTAAAGCTGAAATATCTCCGTTTGTTGTAACTCCATAGATCGCAGGTCCATCGATAACTGGATGACTTGTCATATCATTTGCTCTTTCAATATCTGTAACACCCTTGGGGCGTGAAATATTCGATTCCCAAACTAAACCACCAGTTGGGGTGTCTATTGCAATTAATTTTCCTCCAGGTAACCCAAGGTATACAACATTATTTGATTGAGCTAATTTTCCTTCAGATTTAAAAGTTAAAGGTGGAATTCCTGCTTGATATTTCCATAGAATAGATCCGTCTTTAGCATTAAGTTGAATAATTTTATAACTGGTAGTTTTTACAATAATATTTGAATCATAAATAATTGCTAATGAATTAACTTCCGCCTCTAATAAAGTTTTCCAAATCAACTCTCCGTCATGATTCATAGACCATAAAAATCCATCTGAAGTTGAAAAAATTAAGTTTTCATCATCCCCGGAGATTCCAGAAGTTAAAGTGGTCTCAATATTTTTTTCCCATAATATATCCCCAGTATTTCTATTTACTTTTTTGATTGTCCCATCAGATGTAGCACTGAATAAAAATTCATCGACAAAAAATATATCGAAATTACTTCCATCGTGTTCACCTATATTTTTTTGCCATACCACCTCAAGATCAACAGAAACATTGCTTTCTAGATCACTTAGAGGGGTAGGTGGATTGATAAAATCAGTTCCAAAATAAGTTTCTTCAATTTGATCATGAAGTTCTTGAACGGGCCCGAAAAAGCAACCATTTAACAGAAAAGTGATTAAAAAAACATATTTCATTGGCCAATAGAGTCTATTTTATTTTGTAATATCTTACTAATATCGCTTTGGCCTTTATTTAACTTTAAACTCTCAAGGTAAGATTTTTTTGCTTCTTTTTTATTGCCCTGCTTTAAAAAAATATCACCGATAATATCTTTTGCTAAAGTTTGAAAACCAATTGTATTTATTTTTTCAGCTGATTCCATTGCTCGATCTAATTTGTTTGTTATAAAAAATAAATTTGCCAAATGATAATAAGCTATTGATTGAATTGATTCCTCAGTTGCATTTTCAGCTGCCCAAGTTAACTCTTTAATAGCTTCTTCATTATTTCCTTCTTGTGAATACAATTTAGAAATATATATCGCAGATCTTGAAGCATATGGCGTATCTTTTGCAATATTTTTTAATAAATCAACTTTTGTTTTAATTGAATTTATATCTAATATTTTTTCAACTAATATCTCTTGGTATAACTGAGAAGCCTGTTCTGAATTTTTAATTTTTTTATCTACATAATAACCATATGCAAAATAAACCCCCAATAAAATACCAATAAGAATAACAATTAAATGTTTATATGAATTCCAAATATTTTGTATTTTCTCAACCTGCTCTTCTTCTGTGTCTAAAGCCATTTTTATTTCCTTTTTAATAAATTTCCTGGGATTGACGCCAATAATTCTTTTGTATATTTCGTTTTGGGGCTGCGGAAAATTATATCAGTTTTTCCTTGTTCAATAAGCTTTCCATCTTTCATTACAATAACTTCATCTGCAATGTGCCGAACTATTCTCAAATCATGAGTTATAAAAAGATATGTTAAACCAAACTCTTTTTGCAGTGATTTAAGAAGTTGAATAATTTGTGCTTGAACTGAAACATCAAGTGCTGAGACTGGCTCATCACAAATGACTAATTCAGGCTCTAAAATGAGAGCGCGCGCAATTCCAATTCTTTGCCTCTGACCTCCTGAAAATTGATGTGGATATTTTAAAAGATCTTCCTCTTCAAGACCTACTCTTTTTACCATACTTAATATTTTAGAATATTGAGTTTTAAAGTTACCAATGTCATGAATTTTTAGAGGTTCTTCCATGATATTTATTATTTTCATTCTTGGATTTAATGAAGCATAAGGATCTTGGAAAATCATTTGTATATTTTTTCTAGTTGCTTTTAGTTCAACGCCGCTGATTGTGCGCATATTTCTTTTTTTAAAAGTAATCGAGCCTTTATCAATCTCAACTAAGCGAATTAAACTTTTGGCTAATGTAGACTTTCCACTGCCTGACTCTCCAACAACAGCAAGAGTAATACCTTTCTTTATATTTATAGATAAATTATCTAAAGCCTTAATTGAAGTACTTGTCCTAGAAAAAAACCCTGTTGTTTTAACGTATTCTTTAGATAAGTTTTTTGCTTCTAATAAAATTTTCATTTCTCTATTATTCCATTGCTCTTTTTAAAGCAGAGTAATCAATTGGATTTAAATCTTTTTTACCGTGTGGGTCTGGAACACAATCTAGCAAAGCTTTAGTATAGGGATGCTTTGGCTTTTTTAAAACATTTACGACTTTTCCTTGTTCAACAATTTTCCCCTGGTACATTACGGCTACGTCATCAGCTATATCTTCAACAACACCGAAATCGTGAGTAATAAAAAGCATTGTCATTTCAAACTTTAATTTCAAATCATTTAAAAGATTTAAAATTTGAGCTTGAACAGTAACGTCCAACGCTGTAGTTGGTTCATCAGCAATCAATAATTTGGGGGAGCATGAGATTGCCATAGCAATCATAACTCTTTGTCTTTGGCCTCCTGAGAGCTCATCTGGATAACTATTTATTCGATCTTTTGGTATACCAACAATTGTAAGTAACTCTTCCACACGTTTATTTAATTCACTTTTGAGAAAATTCCCGTGCACTATAATTGCTTCCTCTATTTGATACCCAATTGTAAGCACCGGATTAAGGGAAGTCATAGGTTCCTGAAAGATCATTGCAATATCTTTCCCCCTCCTCTTCCTTATTTCTTCTTTTGTTAAATTTACTAAATTAACACCCTCAAAAATTATGCTTCCAGACATGCTTAACTGGGAAGAAAGAAGTTGCATAACTGATAAGGCTGTTAAACTTTTACCACTTCCTGATTCACCAACAATGCATAAAGTTTTTCCTTTCTTTAGATTTAGAGAAATATTTTTAACTAATTTTAATCTAGAATTATTACTAGGAAAGACTTTTAAATTATTAATTGCTAATATGCTATTTTTCAAAATTTATTTTATCTTTAATATATAGAGATATATTTTTCTCTTCGACACTTTCTTGGATTCCATTATCACGAATAAGTTTTACCTGAATTATTTTACTTTCCGCTTCCTGATCTCCAATTATCAAAGCAACTTTTGCACCACTTTTATCAGCTTTTTTCATTTGAGATTTAAAACTAGCCCCTTCAATATTTAAACTTACCTTTAACCCTTCGTTTCGTAATTTTTCAGCAATATTAAAAGCAAAAGGTCTTGCAATATCGCCAAGGTTTACAATGTAAATATCAGGTAATATATTATTATTCTCTTTATTTAAATCTTCAAGTAGCAGAATTATCCTTTCTATTCCAATTGCAAAACCGCAAGCTGACGTCGGTTTTCCGCCTATTCTTTCAACTAGGTAGTCATATCTACCTCCGCCAGCAATAGTTCCCTGACTCCCTAAATCATTTGATACCCATTCAAAAACGGTACGATTATAATAATCTAGACCTCTTACAAGCCTCGTATTTATTTTAAATTCTAAGTTATGGCTTTTAAGAATGCTGCAAAGGCCATCAAAATGTTGTTTTGCATCACTTGATAAATAATCTATCAGCTTTGGAGCAGAATTCAACATGGATTGCATTTGTTTATTTTTACTATCCAGTATTCTTAATGGGTTTTCATATAGGCGCCTTATTGCATCGTCATCCAAGACTTCTTTGTTAGCCTCAAAATATGTAATTAACTTTTCTCTATAAATAATTCTGTCACTTGGGTCTCCAATTGAGTTTAATTCTAGAGTTATATTTTTAAGACCTAATGAACCCCACAACCTTGCCAACAATAAAATTTGCTCTGCATCAGACTCTGGCTTTTCAAGACCAAAAGCCTCAACTCCGACCTGATGAAATTGCCTTTGCCTACCCTTCTGTACATTTTCATGCCTAAACATTGCACCGCGATAAAATAACTTAACAGGTCCATTATATGTAAGGCTATTCTCAACAATTGCCCTCACGCATCCTGCTGTACCTTCTGGCCTTAAGGTTAATTTATCTTTATTTAAATGATCTTCCCAGCTATACATTTCTTTTTCTACAATATCAGTATGAGACCCAACACTTTCAACAAATAGCCCAGTTGGTTCAACTAAAGGAAGTCCTATCTCTTGGTAATGATATTGATCTAAAATATTTAATACTTTTTCTTCGAAATAGCGCCATAACCTCTGCTTCTCTGGTAAGACATCGTAAAAACCTTTCAATGTTTGAAATTTTTTAGTCATTTTTGATCTTTCTTGTCTGCCTTGTAATTTTTTTCAACGTAACTATTAATTATATTTATAAAATCAATTCCGATATTATCACCTTTTAATGTAACTGTTTTCTTTCCATCCACATACACTGGAGCAACTGGTATCTCACCTGTTCCAGGCAGGCTTATCCCTAGATTTGCCATTTTCGATTCTCCAGGTCCATTTACTACGCAGCCCATTACTGCAACAGTCATTTCTTCAACCCCCTGATATTTATGCTTCCATCCAGGCATGCTTTCTCTTAGGTAAACCTGAATATCTCCAGCTAGCTTTTGAAAAAAAGTTGAAGTAGTTCTTCCACATCCAGGACAAGCTATCACAATTGGAGAAAAAGCTCGGATACCCATTGTTTGAAGTAATTCTTGAGCAACAATTACTTCTTTTGCTCTAGATTCATTAGGTTCTGGGGTTAGAGAAATACGAATAGTATCCCCAATACCATTTTGAAGAAGATACCCCATTGATGCCGCTGAAGCAACGATCCCTTTTGTGCCTATTCCTGCCTCAGTTAGACCAAGATGAAGTGGATAGTCGCATCGTTTTGAAAGATTTGTATAAACCTCTATTAAATCTTGAACATCACTTACCTTACAAGAAACAATTATTTTATTTTTTGCTAGTCCTAAATTTTCAGCTTGATTAGCACTATCGAGAACTGAGCAGATAAGTGCTTCTTTCATAATCGACTTTGCTGGAAGAGGTTGGTTTAAAAAGCCATTATTATCCATCAACGTCTTAAGCATTTCTTGATCTAAGCTCCCCCAATTTACACCGATCCTTATGGGCTTATCATGATCAATTGCTATTCTGATCATTGTGGCAAACTGATCATCTCTCTTACTACCTCTGCCGACATTGCCAGGGTTAATTCTATATTTATCTAAAGCAATAGCGCAATCAGAGAACTTTTTTAAAAGTTTGTGGCCGTTATAATGAAAATCTCCTATTAAAGGAACATTGCAACCCATAGCCAAAAGGTCTTGCTTAATGCCATAAACTTCTTTAGCAGCTTCTTCATTGTTTACTGTAATTCTAACCAACTCAGAACCCGCTTTCCATAATTCATTTACTTGATTCACAGTAGACTTACGATTCGCTGTATCGGTATTTGTCATTGATTGAACAACAGTTGGGGCCCCGCCTCCGACAGCTACTCCACCAACAAAAACTTGTAATCTATTTTTATTTATTTTCATTTCATTTCAATATTGTGTGCAAAAAATATTTTTTGGCTTCTTTTAGTCTTGTCTTGAACCTGTCCAGCTAATTGACCACAAGCAGCATCAATATCATCGCCTCGGGTTTTTCTTATAGTAGTTATAATACCCTTATCAGCTAAAACCTCTTTAAATCTTGCCATAGTGGTTCTGTCAGAACACTTATACCCGCTATTTGGAAAAGAATTAAAGGGAATCAGGTTAAATTTACAAGGAACATCTTTTACCAAATCAATTAATTCTTTTGCCTGAGCTACAGAGTCATTAACTCCTTTAAGCATCACGTATTCAAAAGTAACAAAATCTCGAGGAGCAAACTCAATGTAGCGTAAACATGCCGACATTAATTCTTTTAAAGGATATTTTTTGTTTATTGGGACGATCTCATCCCGCAGATTATTATTCGGAGCGTGAAGAGAAACTGCCAAAGCTACTGGGCAGTCTATCCTAAGCTTATCCATTGCCGGTACAAGTCCACTTGTAGAAAGGGTAACCTTTCTTCGACTAAGGCCATAAACTTGGTCATCAAGCATCATTTCTAATGAATGCACCACATTGTTATAATTAGTTAAAGGCTCACCCATTCCCATGAAAACTACATTTGAAATAATACGTTTTTCAAGGTTTAGATGACTGTAATTTTCCTGTTTTCTAAGTAATTTATTAGCTAGCCATAATTGGCCAATAATTTCTCCCGAAGTAAGGTTTCTATTGAAGCCTTGTCTACCTGTGGAACAAAAAGTGCACTCTAAGGCACAACCTACTTGAGATGAAATACAAAGAGTCCCGCGATCTTCTTCAGGAATAAAAACAGCCTCAATTCCATTGCTTGCTCCAACATTTAATAACCATTTTCGTGTGCCATCTAGAGATAGTTCATCAGAAATGATTTCAGGTGTCTGAATATTCGCGTTATTGGTAAGTGTGCTTTGAAATGATTTTGCAACATCTGTCATTGCTCCAAAATTATTTTCATTAAAGTAATATATCCAACGCAAAAGTTGTTTAGCACGATATGGTTTATGGCCAAACTGTTCAATATATTTAGTTAATTGTTCGCGATTAAACTCAAGTAAGTTATCCAAAAGTTATTTTAACCAAAGAAATAATCAATCTCGATAGCCGCATTATCTAATGAATCAGAACCATGCACCGCGTTAGCATCAATGCTATCTGCAAAATCCGCTCTTATAGTTCCAGCATCGGCTTCTTTAGGGTTAGTTGCACCCATTAATTCACGGTTTAAAGAAACAGCATTATCCCCTTCAAGCACTTGAATCATAACTGGTCCTGAAATCATAAAGCTAACAAGGTCATTAAAAAAAGGTCTATCCTTATGAACCTCATAAAAACCCTCTGCTTCCTCTTGGGTTAGTGAGATCATTTGAGCCTGAATAATTTTTAAGCCTGCCTTTTCAAAGCGACTGTAAATTTCACCAATAACATTCTTCTTGACTGCATCTGGCTTAATAATCGATAAAGTTACTTCAATAGTCATACACATTCTCCAGTTTTATTTTAGATCTTATAAAGAGCGTTAAAATAACACTTTTTACCAATAAAATAAATGGCTTAGGCTGTTATTAACTCTCCATTTAATTTAAACATGGAATACAATATTAAATTAATTTTATATAGTTTAATTATGGCCTCTTTTTTTACTACAGCTTTTTATCATTTTGTTGCTCTCAATGATGTCAAGAGTATGCAACCTATTATTCAAGATTATTGCGATAAAAAATTATTAAAAGGGACAATACTTCTAGCTAATGAAGGAATTAATGGCACAATCTCAGGGAAAGAAAAAGATATTTTAAATTTTCATAAATTTATTAAAAATGATGACAAATTTTTTAATGTATTTAAAAACTTAGAATACAAAGCATCATGGTCAGATGGGAATCCTTTTTATAGAATGAAAGTTAGGTTAAAAAAAGAAATAGTAACATTAGGAATGCCAGAAGTTAGTCCTGCAAAAAAAGTAGGTACTTACGTAAAGCCCGAGGACTGGAACAGCTTAATTAACGACCCTGATATCACTCTCATTGATACAAGGAATGGCTATGAAGTCGATATAGGAAGCTTCAGAAATGCTATAAATCCAAAAACATCGTCCTTTAGGGAGTTTCCAAAATATATCAAGAAGAATCTAAACCCAAAAAAAACCAAGAAGGTTGCCATGTTTTGCACGGGGGGAATTCGCTGTGAAAAAGCTAGTTCCTACATGCTGGAAGAAGGATTTAATGAGGTGTATCACTTACAAGGAGGTATCCTAAAATATCTTGAAACCGTTCCAGAAGCAGAAAGCTTATGGCAAGGCGAATGCTTTGTATTTGACCAAAGAGTTGCGGTAACCAATGAATTAAAACAAGGAAAATATAATCAATGTTTCGCTTGCCGCCACCCTCTATCCCCAGAGGAAATTCAATCTAATGATTATATTAAAGGTGTTTCATGTTCGTATTGTATAGGTAAAATATCTGAAGAAAAAAAATGTAACCTAAAAGAAAGGCAAAAACAAATTGCCCTCGCAAAATCCAGAGGAGAAGAGCATATTGGAAAGAAAAAAATTAATCAAGTCTAATACTTCAATTACATAATAACAACAACAAGGTTATTATGTAATGATAAACAAACAAAAAAGAAAATATTAATGAAAAAAATAAGTTGGGCAATACTAGGAGCTGCAAGAGTTAATGAAAGACTAATTCCAGCCATCATTAATAGTGAGCAAGGCGAATTAGTTGCTATTGGAAGTCGTCGCGAAAAATCAGCAGAAGAATGTATTAAGAAATTTGCTAAAGATTATATTAAAAATATAGAATGCTATAAAGGTTTTGATTCAATTCTAAACAATAAAGAAATAGATGCTATTTACATCCCATTATCAAATGAAGAGCACACACAAGTCGCATTAGAAGCAATTCATAATAAGAAACATGTTCTTATTGAAAAGCCAATGGCAATTAAATCTCAAGAGGTTGAGCTTCTAATAGATGAAGCAAAAAAACATAATGTAAAAATTATGGAAGGCTTTATGTACGCATTCCACCCACAATTTGATCGTATTCAAAATATTATTAGCTCTAGAATTTTAGGAGAAATAAATTATGCCCATTCAATGTTTTCGTTCCCAATTCAGCCTGCTAGGCATTACAGAATAAACCGAACAATTGATAATGGTGGAGGTGCACTTTGGGATATTGGACCATATGCTATACATACAATAAGGAGTTGCTTTAAAGAAAACCCTGTACGAGTATACGGACAATCTAAACTTAATGAGCATGGTGCAGATATGGCAACTACAGGCATGATTGATTTTGGATTAAATAAAAAAGCAACATTTGATATTAGTTTTGAATGTACACGACGTTCTGAATTCGAGGTTTTTGGTCAAGCTGGAAGGTTAAAGTGTCCATTAGTTTGGCAGCCTGATAATGTACCGGCAAAAATTGTTTACACAACTGAAAAATCAGGACTTAAAGAAGAAGTAGTTCCAACAGCAAACCACTTCAATTTAGAAATAGACCACTTCAATAGGGCTATCATCGAAGATAGGCAAGTGAAGCTAAGTGGCGAAGATGCGATATGGAACTCAAAAACACTTGAAGCCATTCAAAAAAGTATTTTAAACAATGAATGGGTCACGCTTTAAATGAGTAAATATTGGATATTTGATTTTGATGGTACATTAGTTGATTCTGAAAATCCCATTAAAAAATGTTACGTAAAAGTAACCAAAAAGCTAGCACCGTCAAGGCTAAAAATTGCTAAGGAGATCTTAATAGGTCCAACATTACAAGATACAACGAAGTTAATATTAGGATCAAAAAATTTAAACCAATATGAAAATTTTTTAACGTTATTTAAAAAAGAATACGATGAAAATTTATTATTAGATACCAAACCTTTCCTTGGTGTAACTAAAACATTACAACATTTAATCGAACGCGGTGATAAATTAGCAATTGCAACAAATAAAAGACAGGAAGCAACACTAAAACTTATTAATTATTATGGCTGGAATGAATACTTTCAATGGGTTGGTTGTGCTAACGAAAAAATAGAAGAAATGAAAAATAAAAATAAATTAGTTACATTCTATATTAAAAATAATCCTCAATTTTCAGATGCTTATTTTGTTGGAGATACAGAAAATGACGGGTCTGCTGCAATGCATAATAAGCTTAAATTTATTAAAGTAGAATACGGTTATGGACAAAAGCAAAAATGGATTGATTTTGATATTTATAGTTCTATCAATAATTTCAATGAATTAACAAAAATAAATTAATGTTATGAGTTGATTTGTAACTCACAAAAAGCCAAATGAAAAAATTAATAAAAAAAATTATCTAGAAATTTTGTAATTCCTAACCCAACGTTTTAATTCTTGTTTTATCGTAGCTTCATCCATGTCTAGTGTCTGATTAATCCACATAATAATAGCTTTACTTGAAAACTTTTTCTCTAATTTCGATGTCACAGCTATTCTTATTTTTTTATATTTTGTTGGTTTGGTTAACTCATGATCTGCTAACAACTCCTCAAAAAGTTTCTCGCCAGGACGTAATCCAGTAAATTTTATTTTAATTTCGTCTTTATGAAGCCCTGACAATTTAATCATATCTTTAGCTAGGTCTAAAATTTTAATTGGTTTACCCATTTCTAAAACAAATATTTCACCCCCTAATCCCATCATACTTGCTTGCAAAACAAGTTGGGATGCTTCAGGAATTGACATAAAATATCTAGTTATATCTCTGTGGGTAACAGTAACTGGCCCACCCATTTCAATTTGTTTTTTAAATAAAGGTATAACACTTCCACTGCTGCCAAGAACATTCCCAAAGCGAACAATAATAAATTCAGTACCAGATGCAGATTGAAGGCTTTGACATAAAATTTCTGCTAAGCGCTTACTTGCTCCCATTACATTTGTTGGATTGATTGCTTTATCTGTTGATACTAAAACAAACTTCTTAACTTCAAATGATTTACATATCCTTGCAAGTAAAAAAGTTCCTTTGGCATTATTTATTAGTACTTCTGAAACATTCTCAATTTCCATAAGTGGTACATGTTTATAGGCTGCAGCATGAAATACTACAATAGGTGTATATCTACTTAATAAATCCTTAATACGTTTTTCATTCTTTATATCAGCTACTACAAATAATATTTTAGTTTTAGATGCCCCGTTAATTGACTGCTCTAACTGGTATAAAGCAGCTTCTGAAATATCAATGCACAAAGCAATCTTTGGTTTAAATTTTAATACTTGACGAGTAAGCTCTGATCCAATCGAACCTCCTGCCCCAGAAATCATGACAACATCATTTTGGATTAATTTCTTAAGATCAGAATTATCTAAATTGACTGTATCTCTTCCCAGTAAATCTTCAACATCCACTTGTCTAATTTGCGAAACACTTAATCGACCACTACTTAAATCTTCAAAATTTGGAATGGTTAATAATTCAAGATCTAAATCTTTAATTATATTTAAAGCAATTCTTCTCTCTTCAAAATCAGAAGATGGCATCGCTACTATTGCTGTCTCGATGTTTAATTTTTTATAAAGTTTAGGAAGTAGCTCGATAGCACCTAAAATTTTCACCCCGGACACCTCTCTACCCTTCAATGAAATATCGCTTCCCAATAGACCGAGAACTCTCCAATTTGGATCTCCAGAAAGAGTCTTAACTAAAGACACCCCTTCTTTACTAGTCCCCAAAATAATAGCATTTTTAGGCTTAATTGAAGAAAAACTATATTCTTTATATTCTCTTAGACCCCTATATATAATACGGCTTCCAAACATAAATAATATTAAAAGTAGAGGATTTAAAAGAATGATTGAGCGGGGAATTACAGGTTGCTGATCATAATAAAATGTAAAGTAACCTGCGAGTAATAAGGTTGAGTAGAATACGCCTACGGCGATTGTTCTTATATCAATAATGCTTGAATGCCTCCATGATGCTCTATGAATTCTTAAGCTTAGAAATATTATTGCCTGAACAATTAATACTATGAAGAAATTACTACTCATTGAAATAAGTTGATCTTCGGGAACTTCAAAATTAAACCTAATAATATAAGCAGATAGCCAAGCTAAGGCCGTTACACTTAAATCATGAGTGAAAACAATTAAATTCCTATTGTTTATTATTAAATGTTTAATTTTCTTATTCATTATCTG
>Ga0209710_1001211_pt1 | contig 20469 bp, 21 predicted proteins | sample ArcticOcean_MG_C_5_FD_187436 | JGI IMG/M metagenome (GOLD analysis project Ga0209710, IMG submission 187436) | Marine microbial communities from western Arctic Ocean - ArcticOcean_MG_CB4_138 (SPAdes) (version 2) | ecosystem: Environmental > Aquatic > Marine > Oceanic | place: Arctic Ocean...
GCGTAATGCTTTTGCCATCGGCTGTTGGCTTGCTCATTGCCACAAACCACTGGTCTGTCAGCATCGGCTCAATCACGACATTAGTACGATCGCCACGAGGGACTTTTAATTTATGTTTATCAACTTTAACCAAATAACCTTGCGCATCTAAATCTGCAACGACTTGCTTACGTGCAGCAAAACGCTCTAAACCTTGATACTGCGCTGGCGCTTCTTCATTCACAAAACCTTTAAGGTCTAATATGCCAACCGTTGCTAAGTTGTGACGCTGGCCAACCGCGTAATCGTTAAAGTCATGTGCTGGCGTCACTTTTACACAACCAGTACCGAAATCTTTATCGACATAATCATCTGCAATAATCGGAATTTCACGATTACATAACGGCAGTTTGGCCGTTTTACCAACAAGGTGCGCATATCGCTCATCTTCTGGATGCACCATCACAGCCACATCACCCAACATCGTTTCGGGACGTGTCGTCGCGATAGTTAAATCGCCTGAGCCATCCGCCAGTGGATATTTGATGTGCCACATCGAGCCATCTTCTTCCTCTTGCACGACTTCTAAATCTGAAACAGCCGTGCCGAGTTTGACATCCCAGTTCACCAATCGCTTGCCGCGGTAAATCAAACCTTCTTTATGCAAACGCACAAAGGTTTCCGTCACCGTTTTATTCAGCTTTGGATCCATGGTAAAACGTTCGCGCGACCAATCTGGCGATGTGCCTAGACGGCGCATTTGCTTGGTAATATTACCGCCAGAAAGCTCTTTCCATTCCCACACTTTTTCTAAAAACTTTTCACGGCCCAACTCATGGCGCGAAACACCTTGTACGTCCAGCTGACGCTCAACAACAATCTGTGTCGCAATACCTGCGTGGTCAGTCCCCGGCTGCCATAACGTATTCTCGCCGCGCATTCGGTGATAACGAGTCAGCGCATCCATGAGCGTTTGGTTAAAACCATGACCCATATGTAAGCTACCGGTCACATTCGGCGGTGGCAATAAAATACTAAAGTTTTCTTTAACCTCTGGATTTAGTCCGGCTTCGTAATAGCCCTTACTTTCCCAAAAGGCATACCATTTACTTTCAATGGCTTTCGGATCAAAAGGTTTATCAAGTGCGTTTTCTGGTGTTTGTGTATTCGTCGTCATATACGCGGGATTTTACCATAGCTAACGCAAAGACTAGGCGCGTTCAGCCGCCTCTCATATAAAGAAAAGTTTAATCAGTTAGCAATTCGACTACTTCAACTTAATAACTGCTATAAATAGTGCTAATATAAACGTTCTATTTACTTAAGCTAGGATGCGTTGAATGATAGAACCGATATGGATTTGGGCTGCCTTTGGTATTGCCCTACTCACCATTGAAATGACGATGGTCGGCACCTTAGATATTTTATGGTTTGGTATCGCGGCCTTATGCGTTTCTTTAGCAATATTGCTGTTTCCAAGCATACCTTATGCCTGGCAATTCACGATGTTTGCTGTGCTTGCAATTGGCTCTCTTGCACTTTGGCGTGTATACAACAAAAAAACTGAAACGCACTCTCGCATTGGTCAGTCACAAGGTCAGGAAATTGGCAGAGTTGGTAAAGTGATTAAAGCCTGCGGCCCTAGCCAATCAGGTCGCATTCAATTCACACAAGGCTTGATGGGCGCTCGCGAATGGACTGCTGTTTCCGATGAAGGTATAGAAGCAGGAGCAGAAGCCAATGTGGTAGCCGTAGAAGGTAATGCATTAAGAGTTAAAGCTATTTAATCTTTGAATTATTAGGAAAAATCATGACAGAATTCAGTATCGTACTCATATTTTTAGCCATTATCGCCATTGTTAAAGGTGTCCGTATTGTGCCGCAAGGTGAAGAGTGGGTTGTCGAACGGCTAGGAAAATTTAAAGGTGTTATCACGCCCGGGTTAACCATCATCAACCCGTTCTTAAGTAAAGTCAGCTACAAGGTAACAACCAAAGATATTATTTTAGAGATACCAGAACAGGAAGTGATTACTGCAGACAATGCTGTGATTCTAGCGAATGCGGTTGCTTTCATTAAAGTCAGCAACATTGAACGCGCTGTGTACGGCATTGAAAACTTCCGTGTAGCGATGCGTAATATGGTGCAAACTAACCTACGTTCTATTATCGGCGGTATGAATTTGAATGAAGCACTGACTTCACGTGACCGCATTAAAGCCGAGCTGAAAAGCGCAGTGGCTGACGAAGCGTTAGACTGGGGCTTAACCGTTAAGTCTGTTGAGATTCAAGATATTAAACCATCCATGAACATGCAAAATGCGATGGAAAGACAAGCGGCAGCTGAGCGCGAACGTGTTGCGGTCGTTACTGAAGCCGAAGGTGCAAAACAAGCGCTAATTTTAAATGCTGAAGCACGTTTAGAAGCCGCAAGAAAAGACGCAGAAGCACAAATGGTGGGCGCAAAAGCATCTGGCGAATCAATCAAATTTATTACAGAAGCTGCAAAAGGTAATAATGACTCTGCGACTTTCCTTTTAGGTGATCGCTATATTCAAGCCTTACAAAAAATGTCTAGCTCAGGCAACAGCAAAATTGTTGTCATGCCAGGTGATTTAGTTGGTGCAGTTAAAAGTTTAGTTGGTGGCAAATAAGGACGGCAAGTAAAACCTTAACCACACACTTTACACGCAGGGTCGCGCGCAAATTTAACCGTGCGCGACTCTGCCGTTAGTGCATCTATCATCATTAACCGCCCCTGCAAGCTCTCACCAATCCCCATTAAGCACTTCAACGCTTCAGCTGCTTGTATAGTGCCAACCATACCAACCAACGGAGAAAATACACCATTATCCGCACAACGCAACTCTTGGCCAACACCTGCATCAGGGAATAAGCAGTGGTAACATGGACTGGCTTTACTTCTAAAATCAAAAACCGTTACCTGCCCTTCAAATCGCATCGCAGCACCTGAAACTAACGGCTTCTTCTGTGCGAAACAAATGCGATTAAGCGTATAGCGCGTCTCCGAATTATCAGAGCAATCAATCACAACACCTGCTGCATTAATCAATGCAGCCATTTCTGTTTGCGTCGATTTTTTCTGTACTGTTTTCACTTCAACTTCAGGATTAATTTCACGAATAGTGTGCTGTGCTGATAGCGCTTTATTCACACCAACCGATGCTGTGTTGTGAATAATTTGTCGCTGCAAATTGGTTAAATCAACATTATCAAAATCACAAATCGTTAACGTACCCAAACCACTTGCTGCTAGATATAGAGCAACGGGCGAACCCAACCCCCCAGCCCCTACAATAAGCGCATGGCTTTGGGTAAGTTTTTCTTGCCCCGCATATTCCACCTGCGGCAGCAGAATATGACGACTATACCGTAACAGTTGATTGTCATTCATTATCTTTTCTTTATCTTTTTGTACTGTTTGTTATTTAGTGTAATTGCCCTGCTGTAATCATAGCGTTATATAGAATATAAGGCGATAGCCATGTCACTATAAAGTCGAACTCTCCATTGAACCTAGTCAACAGAATGGATAAATAGACCTTTATAAGATTAGATTAACTTAATATTGATGAGGGGAGTCATGACCAAACGTTACAGCGAACAATTTAAGCAAGCATCACTTAATTTTGTACAAACGCATCCGCCAGCTAGAGAAACAAGTTGCCCATTTAACCGAGGTCAACGATATTCTAAACAAGATCAGCAGAGTAGCAAGTATGCCACCAATAGGGATGTTTCTATTTAGAGATAAGCGCTTGTTTAAGCTGGTCTAATGCATCAGCAATGGTTTGCTTTGGTGCGCCAATGTTCATGCGCATAAAGCCACTACCCCCTGTTCCGAATAAGGTGCCGTGGCTTAAGCCTAATTGCGCTTTTTCGATAAAAAACTTTTTTAGTTCATGGTCATTCATGCCTAAACTACGGCAGTCCAGCCATAGTAAGTATGTACTCTCTGGCGCAATGAGTTTGATTTGTGGCAAATGCGTGGCTAAGTAATCCGTGACAAAATCACGTGTTGTGGTTAAGTAGCTGAGTAATGCTTCCAACCAATTCTCACCTTCGTTATAGGCGGCTTCAAAAGCGACCATGCTGAATGGGTTGGATGCGCTGGTGTGTAGAGTCTCAAAAGCTTGCTGAATAGCAAGTCTATGCGTTGCATCCGGTACAATAAGTGCAGATAAGCCTAGTCCTGCAATATTAAATGTTTTGCTGGGCGCAACGGCGGTGATGATCTTGTTTGAACCGTTCGCTAATGTGGCAAGTGGGTGATGTTTGTTGTCTGGATAAATTAAATCGGCATGGATTTCATCTGAGAAAATCATTAAATCATGCTGTTCAGCAATCGATAATAGGCGCTGTAATTCATCCATCTTCCATACTCTGCCCACGGGGTTGTGTGGTGAACATAAGAACAACATGCGTGCTTTTTCAGCACAGCTTCCTAGGTGGTCAAAGTCAATGCTGTAGCGGTTGTTTTGTAACAGCAGTGGATTTTCTATTAAGGTTCTGCTTGTGTTTTTGACCGCAGAGAAAAATGGGAAATAAACGGGTGGTTGCACAATTATAGACTCACCAGCTTGAGCAAAAGCCAGTGAAGCGGCATGTAAGCTTGGCACCACACCTGGAGACAACAGAATCCATTCGCGTTTGATGTCCCAGCCATGGCGTTTTTTGTGCCATTGGATGAGTGCATCAAAGAGACTGTCTGGCTCAAGGGTGTACCCCAGAATAGGGTGTTTTGCTCTTTCAATTAATGCGCCGGTGATGGCAGGGGGTGGCGCAAAGTCCATATCGGCTACCCACATCGGCGTTACATTCGCATCACCAAATAGCGGTTTTCTTAAGTCGTATTTAAGGCTATGTGAGCCTTCACGGCTGATGATTTGGTCAAAATCAAAATGGTCAGTCAATGTGTGATCTCCATTTGGGGTGTTGCATTAGTCCTACATATCTTTATGAACTGTTTTATGAAAGAGCGCATCGATAAAGTAATCTTTTTCATCCGAAAAAAGCTGCGTGATTTCAAAACCATTGTGTTCGGCTAATTTGGTAATACCAGACGGTGTGAACTTATGTGAATACTCTAAATGAATAGACTCAAGATGTTTGAAATGAAAGGTCTGGTTGGCAGCTTTAAGTGTAATCGTTTGTTCTGCTAAGGAGATTAAATAGCTTTCCATTGTGCTGCGATAAGGGTTGTAAAAGCCATAGTGCATGAATTGTGTAATATCAATATCACCTCCTAGCTCACGGTTAATTCTGGTGAGTAAGTTCAAATTAAACGCTTTTGTTAAACCAGCATCATCGTTATACGCTTTATTTAAAATGGCTGGGTCTTTTTTCAAATCAAACCCCATCAACACATAATCATCATTGTTTAATGCATTGCATAACATTGTAAGAAATTGGTCAGTCTGTTCTTTATTAAAATTACCAATATTTGAGCCTAAAAAAAGCACGAGTTTTTTGTTGTTTGATATTGCTTTTAGATGGGCAAGCCCATGCAGGTAATCTGCAACGACACCATGAATATGCAAGTTTTCGTTGATGCTTAAATTGTCACCTAACAGCTGCATGGCTTTTTCTGAAATATCGATCGGGTAAAAGTTTACTTTGCGCTTCGCATTGATAAACCCATTAATAATGAGTTCACTCTTATGGCCGTCTCCAGCACCCAGCTCAATGATGTCAATTTCAGCGTCATTGATGATGGTTGGCAGCAGATTGCTGATGTTCTCTAGAATTGAAAATTCAGTTTTGGTTGGATAATAGTCGTGGTGCTGAGATATTTTTTGGAATAGCTCACTACCGATATCATCATAAAAATATTTTGCTGAAATAGACTTTTGTTCTGTACTGAGACCATTAACCACATCGGCTAAAAAAGCTTCATGGTGCTGGCTAGTCTGATCTGTTTCAATCAGGTTGGTGAGTTTCAAATGATGTCCCTTGCTAAGCGGATGCCAGAAAACATCCAACGTTGTTCTGGCGCATAAAAGTTGCGATAACTATGGCGGTAGTGATGTTTTGGTGTGACGATACAGCCACCACGTAAAACGAATTGGTTACACATGAACTTACCATTGTATTCGTTTAATACGCCATCAAATGCTTTGAATTTTGGGTATGGTGAGTATTGACTACTGGTCCAACACCAAGCCTGACCTGAGGCTGTTTGTGCATTTGTGGGGTGAAGGCTTGGTTCTGATTCTTTGCTTGTTGAAGCGACTAAAAACACTTCCAACTCCTGCTCTGTAGGGAGCCTTAATTGTTTCCAGTTAGCAAAGGCAGCCGCTTCAAAGTAACTGATATGCACAAGTGGTTTGTTTAAATCTAACGATATTAGGCCATGTAATGTGTACTCATACCAAGTGCCATCGACCAACGACCAATAGAAAGGGTGCGTAATTTTTCCTTTACTCACCCAACCCCAGCCTTGGCTTAACCAAAGCTTGGGCTGGGTATAGCCGTTGTCTTCAAGGAAGGCAAGAAATTCGCCATTAGTGACCAAACTTTGGCTGATGGAAAAAGGGTGGAGATAGTGTTTATGGCAGGGGCGTTCATTGTCATATGAAAAGCCCTCTCCATCATCACCAATTTCAACGATCCCTTCTTCAAAGTTAGTCCAAGCTTGTATCGGCTTAGCCGCTTTTTTCAGTGGTGTGTTGATGTACTGTGTTGGGAGTGGGTTGCCTGCGAGAATGTACTTGATATCCATGTAAAGCAGCTCTTGGTGCTGTTGCTCATGATGAATGCTCGTTTCAATTAACGCTAGGGCCTCTTCAGCAACTGTTCCTTCCGTTAATAACGCTGTCATTTGTGCATCGATATGGGCACGATAGCACATGATTTCTGCAACGGTCGGTCTGGATAAGTTGCCGCGCTCTGACTGTATGGTGTGTTCGCCTACTGCCTTATAGTACGAGTTAAATAAGACGCAAAATGCAGGGTTGAAATAGGCGTAGTCTTTTTTATATTGTTTTAGAATCACCTCTTCAAATAGCCAACTAGTATGGCCTAAGTGCCACTTAGGCGGGCTGACTTCAGGACTGGGCTGCACAACAAAATCCTCATTCTCAATGTGGCTGCAGATGGCTAATGTTGCTTGCCTAACTGTTATAAATTGTTGAAGCAACGTTTCTTTTTTGACTGTCATCTTGTGATTACCGAATGCTCTATTCTGTCACTTTTACGCCTTGCCAGAAGGCAACATAACCTTCAATTTCAGAAGCAGCTTCTTTGGGTGTTTTATAGACCCAGGCTGCATTCTCATTTTCTTTGCCGTCTACATTAATGGTGTAGTAATTGGCCAAACCTTTCCACCCACAGGTTGAGGTGTGTGTGCTTGCCTGAAAAAACTGCTGATGGATAGAGGCGAAAGGAAAGTAGTGGTTTCCATCAATAACAACGGTTGAATCTGATTGTGCGATTGTTGTGTTATTCCATATTGCTTTCATGGCAGGCCCTTGTTTAATTGGTGAATATTGATTGAGAGATACTTTAACATTAGTATTGGGATTGTTCTGGTCTAATTGAAATGGACACTTTAATAAAAAACAATGTTGTTAATTATTAGAGTCCCCATGAATCATAAACGTTCGACACCCGTTTTAGTTAAACGTGCATTGGTGCGGGCAATTAATCTAAGAAGGGCGAATACATGCGGGGTGATCATGTTGTTGTTTTCTCCCATTGCATTACAACGCAGAATCAATCGAGTCTGGCCATATTGATTCGTTATTTGCTGATCAAAAGCAATGAGAGGTATGGTTGGTAGAGATGTCACGCAGATTAAAGAATACAATGCCTGTTCAAGCATATCGTGAAGATTTTTTAATATCAGTTCATTTTGGAGCTAATCGGGCTAGTTTAGATTCGCAATTAGTATTGAGTTTGGTTGATGTACTAAGTCAGTTTAAGAAATATGCAGTCTCTAGTAAAGGTGCACGAAGCTATATGCAAGTAATGCCTTTTGGACTAAGGCAATTGGTTCACCAGGCCATAATGTCAATCTTATTTATCAACTTGTTTAGTCACTCATATTCAATGGTTAACTAAGCAAACAATTTGGGTTAAAATTTGTTTAATTATTATTTGGTGTATTAAATGAATGAATATGAAAATCTAAAGCTAGATCATCAACTATGCTTTGCCCTTTATGCCGCTTCACATGCACTAACAAAAGCTTATAGAAATGCTTTAGAAAAATCTGGGCTAACCTATGCGCAATATTTAGTCATGCTCGTTTTATGGGATTCTAATGGTGTTAGTCTCAACTATATCGCGCAAAAGCTAGGGTTAAATTCTGCCACGCTAACGCCAATGCTAAAGCGTTTAGAAGCTGCTCGCTTTATTGAGCGGACCAGAAGTTCCCAAGATGAACGCACATTAGAAATTAAATTAACAGAGATTGGCTCAAACTTGAGACACGAAGTAGCAAAGGCTCAACAAAGCGTCGAATGCCAAACCGGACTATCTGAAGAAGAGTTTTTTCAGTTAAGAGACTCTTTACACTGCCTTGTTGAAACGATGGCTAAAAATACAAAAGATAAACAGGTTGCATAATCTACAAAAAAATAAGGCCATAATACTGACCTTATTTTTTCGTGCCAACTTTCCAAAACCCAACTTTATTTAGTGCGATACTCTACACCATCTCTTTTTAACCGTGATATAAAAGGAGCTTCACCTTTTCTTGTCACAATTACTTTACGATAGCTTTCTAAATCATCCATCAGTTGATCAATCTCGTGATTACCAACATTAAATTTGTAGAAAGTTGCTAAGCATAATGTTTTGATAATATCGAATTCACGATCGCTAATATTTAAATGTGGATGACTATCTTTCATTGATTTACCACGGCCAAATGGATCCGCCACATAAATTTTAGGTCCGCCAGTTTCTTGAACGACCCAGTTGGTCAACATGACTTTAAATCCAGCTTTAGTTTGAGTTCTGTCGTGTACACCTTTTAGCATAGGGTTTGCGTTCAAACCATCATTGACATAAATTAAATCCACTAAATAGTCTACTGTTGAAGCGATGTTATAAGTACCGCCCAAACGCGTATATAAACTTTCTTCCTCATCTGCAGCTGTTGATGGCGTTGCAAAAGTGAACATCATAAAAAACAAACCGATTAAAGCACTCACTGCACGATAACTTTTTCCCTCTTTGATTGCGTAGTTCATTATTACTCCTAAAAAAAAATTTATAATTAAAGTACGGCCACTCTTAAATGACAGATGATTTCTCATCTTCTGCATTTATACCATGCGAATAGTTAGTAGGCAATTATTTAGTACACTAACTATTAATGAAGTATTCATTAAAGTAAAATAAGTTCTAGAGAAAAAGTCTTAGCCAGAATGTAACTTTGGTAGTAAAAAAATTATTTAGCATACAAAAAATTGCGCCATCAAAATGAAGATAAATCTAAGCGCTGGGGCGGCCCCTAAAAAAAGATTGCATTTATAAGTAGAATTTTCTTATTATGAATTAAGGAATTTTTACATGAAGATATCAAGATTTACCGACAGCCAGATTATGCAGATTTTGAAGCAAGCAGAAGCTGGCATCTCAGCCCCAGAGCTATGTAGAGAACATGAAATGAGTTCTACCACGTTTTATAAATGGTGTGCTAAATATGGTGGCATGGACGCCTCCATGGTGGCACGATTAAAAATCAAGGGGCCAACCAGCTTGATTTCCTCCCATTGCATTACAACGATAGCTTGACCACGAGTAGTCCGCAGGATGGGTGACAACAAATCAAAGGTGTCAGATACTGACTTGGAAAACAAGCTCAATCTGCCTGTTGTTGATAATTAATATCAAAAGACTTTCCTGATTTCAACACGCCATAGGCCAACACCAGTAGTTTTCGCATGACTGTAACTAAGGCTACTTTTTCACTTTTGATTGGTGGGCGTAACTGGATGGGAATTTTATTCCTCGTCTTGGTCAGGGGAGTGTGATTGCACATGAATATAGACTGATTGCGCAATAGCACCAATCACTTCATTTACTGCATTTTTAGTATCATCACTGAACTGGGTTTTTTCTTGAAGCTGAGTGTTGCTTTCTACTTTTCTTAGGAACGAGCTAAATGAGTCACGAGTGCCAAGGAATGTGTCTGCTATATATTGATTCTGATCTGATACCCTTTCATTGCTGAAGTTGATTACAAAAAGCTGATTGTTTATAGTTACATTAAAAGCGATATTGAATTTACTTTGGGCAGCATTATCCTTGTCATTAGGGTGATCATAATCCATATTTGTGATGGTTACATCAGTGTCATTAATACAAACAAGTCGTCCGTTTTTTTTCAAAAAACTTTCCTAATACTTATAATTTATAAAATAGTAGACAAAATTGCTATTCATAGATGCATTTTAAACGAGGTTTGATTTTAGAATTCGATTCTATTTTCTTGAGGGGCTTATGCACAAGACGCGTACGATGTGCTTGTGGCTCACAGTTAAAAAGAGCTGCTTTTTTGATAGACTGGCTTAATAATTTCAACAACCAGATATTGAGGTAGGTTCTTATGAAGCGTTACGAGGAATTAACCCTTTACAAAAGGCAGTCAGACGGCACGTTGGTTCGCGCCCTGCCAGAATATCCAAGTCGCTGTCTATCAATAGACTTGAGGACGGAGGAAGAGAATCAGCGCATTGGAAACCCGCTAAAGAACTTGCAAGATTCTTTGCGCAAAAAGTAATCACTTTAATTCGTAAAAGGTGTCCGTAAAAGGGATCAGGTCGAGCAATCAAGCATTTACCATGTAAGCTTGGGTGTATGGCAAGACCTTTACGAATTGAATATGCAGGCGCGATATATCGTATAACGTCACGCGGTGGTCGGCGCGAAGATATAGCCATGTAGAGTGGGCAACTTGTTTGCCCACGCGTAACAATATTGAGTCTCCAACAAACGCGAAAAAACGCTCATTTCCTTATAAGACAATCGGTATTCTTTTACTGATTACCTCTTTCGGCATGCTCGTATGGGCCATCAATCAATACGGCGCTAGTTAGTGCCACACTACCATCTGATTGCCCTGGTTATAAGCGACTGTTTTTTATCTTCACGATGGTATGTCTTTTTAAAAACTTACTCTACCAAACGGGAGGCTATTTTTTAGCATCTTCCACTTTTCTTATCAGCTTTATGGCAGGTTTTAGCGCAGTTGCACTTTTAAAACCAGAGCCCCTCTCGAGCAGCACTCTTAATTTCAGCACTAGGCTTGTCATGTACCATTTAATGTAAAATGACCACTTCTGATAGATAACTACTATCCCAAAGGTGAACCATGTTACGAATTAACGAAGTCAAACTTCCCATTGAGCAAGCGGATACGCTCACCCATCAAGACGATCAAATTAAAGCGGCGCTGCTTAAGCGCCTATCGATTCCTGAAACCGATTTAATGAGCTTTACCATTTTTAAACGTGGTGTAGACGCACGTAAATCACACTCCATTTTATATGTGTACAGTTTGGATGTTGAGGTGAAGAATGAGGCGAAGCTACTCTCTAAGCTGAGACGAGATAAGCATATTAAGCCTGCGCCTGATACGAGCTATCATTTTGTGGCAATGGCTGGGGAGGCTTTACCTCCATCCCAACCTTCAATCTCAAAAGGGGAAGGGGCTTTAAGTGCAGATACTTCTAATACTTCCTCACCCTCTCAGGGGGAGGGCTGGGATGGGGGTAAGCTACGGCCCGTTATCGTAGGCTTTGGCCCTGCTGGCATCTTTGCAGCACTCATCCTCGCACAGTCAGGCTTCAAACCCATCGTATTAGAACGTGGAAAAGAAGTGCGAAAACGCACAAAAGATACTTGGGACTTATGGCGTAAGAGTGAATTAAACCCTGAGTCTAATGTGCAGTTTGGTGAGGGCGGTGCTGGTACATTTTCTGACGGCAAGTTATATACCCAAATCAAAGACCCACAACATTATGGCCGCAAGGTGATTAAAGAATTTGTGATTGCTGGTGCACCTGAAGAGATTCAATACGTGAGTCATCCGCATATTGGTACGTTCAAACTGGTGAGTATGGTCGAGAAAATGCGCCAAACCATTACTAAGCTCGGCGGCGAGATTCGCTTTGAAAAGCGGGTTGATGATATTGTGATTGAAGACGGTGAAGTCAAAGGCGTGACCTTACAAACTGGTGAGCATCTTGAGACTAACCACCTCGTCTTAGCCGTTGGACATAGTGCACGAGATACCTTTGAGATGGTGCATAAGAACGGCATTTATATTGAAGCCAAACCATTTTCAATTGGTTTCAGATTAGAGCACCCACAAGGTTTGATTGACCGTGCACGCTATGGTAAGAGCTATAGTGAAGACTTACTTACTAAGCTAGGTGCAGCTGATTACAAGCTGGTGCACCACGCTAAGAACGGTCGTAGTGTGTATAGCTTTTGTATGTGTCCTGGGGGTACAGTCGTTGCGGCGGCTTCCGAGCCTGAGTGTGTCGTGACCAATGGTATGAGCCAATACAGCCGCAATGAACGTAACGCCAATGCAGGCATCGTTGTCGGCATTACTCCTGAAGAAGATTTTCCAGGGCATCCACTGGCAGGCATGGAGTTACAACGCCAATTAGAAGGCAATGCTTACGTGATGGGTGGCAGTAACTACAATGCACCGGGACAATTAATTGGTGACTTCTTGGCCAACAAAGCTTCAACACAATTGGGTGAAGTTACGCCCTCTTACACACCGGGCGTGACGCTGACTAACTTAGCCGATGCCTTACCTGAATTTGCCATTAGCGCGATGCGTGAAGCGATTCCTGAGTTTGCTAAAAAAATTGATGGCTTTGATTTACATGATGCCATTTTGACGGGTGTTGAAACACGAACATCCGCACCGATTAGAATTAAACGTGATGATGACACTTTGCAAAGCATTAACACCAAAGGCTTATTCCCCTGTGGAGAAGGCGCTGGCTATGCTGGTGGCATCTTGTCAGCTGGAGTCGATGGGATTAAAGTAGCTGAGGCTGTTGCTTTAAGTTTCACTGCCATTTAACTAATGACTATCCATCACTACTAGAAGAGATTAGCTTGTACCTCATATTAAGGTGGTTCGTACTGTGATTTTTCACCCTAATATCGGTGCAGGTACTGGCTGTTAATAGTGCAACACTTGCCTATAAGAGGATTGCTAAACATAAATGAGAACTTTTTTAAGATCTTATCTTCGTATTAAGACACCAACTAGAGGAGCAATAGATGGCAACACCTAACTGGCAAGCTGTTTTAAATTGGGCAAATAATGGCAACCCGACACCACCGCGTCGTATTGAGAAATCAGATGATGCATGGCAGGCTGAATTAACTGCTGAGCAGTATTATGTAACTCAAGAAAAAGGAACGGAACGTGCTTTTAGTTCAGGCATGTGCTCATTGTTTGAGCCGGGTCAGTATCATTGTGTATGTTGCGATACTCTTTTATTTGATGCGAATAATAAATTCGAAAGCGGCTCTGGCTGGCCAAGCTTTACTGAACCAGTAAGCGACGGCGTTGTGGCTTATCATGCAGATAGTATGCACAGCATGCAACGGATAGAAACGACATGCAGTATTTGTGATGCACATTTAGGCCATGTGTTTCCTGATGGCCCTAAACCATCAGGCTTACGTTATTGTATGAATGCTTTGGCATTGAAGAAGGCCACTGACTAATCATTTAATTCGATTATTGTCTAATTAAATAATCAAAAGCACCCAGCGCTGCTTTAGAGCCTTCACCCATGGCAATAATAATTTGCTTATATGGGATAGTAGTCACATCTCCTGCAGCAAATACACCATCTACATTAGTAGAGCCGTGGCTATTGATTTCAATCTCATTATACGTGCTTAGCTTCACGCCACTGTCTTTTAACCAATCCGTATTAGGCACTAAACCAATTTGGATAAAGACACCTTCTAGTTCAACCGTTTTAGATTCACCAGTTGTACTATCGGTATAAACTAAAGCATTCACTTTATCATTCGCACCGGTAATTTCTTTAGTCTCAGCATTCAAGATAATGGTGATATTACTTAATGAATGTAGTTTATCTTGCAACACGGCATCTGCTTTTAATGCATCACCATGTTGAAACAAAGTCACATGCCCAACAATGCCAGCTAAATCAATGGAAGCTTCGACACCTGAGTTACCGCCACCAACGACCGCGACATGTTTACCTTTAAACAATGGGCCATCACAATGCGGGCAATAGGCGACACCTTTGTTTTGGTATTCAGCTTCACCTGGCACACCCAGTTTTCTCCAACGCGCACCTGTTGCTGCAATTACAACTTTGCTTTGCAATGTACCACCATTGTCTAAGCCGACTTGTACCATGCCGTTTTCTTGCTTGGTTAGCGACGCTGCTTTTTGTAATGGCATGATGTCGACGTCATAACTTTTGACATGCTCTTCTAATGCCGCCACTAATTTTGGCCCATCAGTTTCTTGCACTGAGATGAAGTTTTCTATGGCTAATGTATCCATGACTTGACCGCCAAAACGTTCCGCGACAATACCTGTGCGAATACCTTTACGTGCCGCATAGATAGCAGCCGCTGCACCCGCTGGTCCACCGCCAACAATCAATACATCGAACGGCGCTTTTGCATTCATCTTTTCTGCTTCTTTTGCAGATGCACCCATATCAATTTTTGGCAAGATTTCGTCTAACTCCATACGCCCAGCACCAAACATTTCACCATTTAAGAATATGGTGGGTACGGACATAATGTTCTTTTCTTTGATTTCATCTTGATACAAACCACCCTCAACCATGACATGGGTAATGTTCGGATTGATGACCGCCATCATATTCATCGCTTGCACGACATCTGGGCAGTTATGGCAGCTGAGTGAAACATAAGTCTCAAAATGAAACTCACCTTTTATAGCTGCAATTTGGTCGATCTTATCTTGCTCCAATTTCATTGGATGGCCGCCAGTGTGCAACAAGGCTAATACGAGAGAAGTAAATTCATGGCCTAATGGAATACCTGCAAATCGCACGCCAACTAGTTGACTCGCTTTGCTATGCGCATCGCCACGCTTAACAGCAAACGATGGCTTGCGTGCATTATCCTCTTGCATCAGTGTTACTTTGTCTGACATGCTGGTAATCTCAACTAGCAAGTCATGCATCTCTGTCGCACCCGCACTGTCATCAAGTGACTCAGCCAATACGATAGGCTCACGTAGCATTTGTAAATACTGTTGTAATTGTGCTTTGATCGTTGCGTCTAATGCCATGATATCTCTCTCTTTAACTAGTCTCTTTGCTTGATTTTGCTTACAAAAAAGGCGTCATCTTGTGGACAACGCCCAGTTTTTTCACCCGCTAAGGTTGTGTCTTAGCGGATTATTTTTACTTAATTGAACGCAATTAAGTTTAGATCTTACCCACTAAGTCTAGTGATGGTGTGATTGTTGCAGCACCCTCATTCCATTTAGCTGGACAAACTTCGTTTGGATTTTCTGCAACAAATTTAGCTGCTTTTAATTTACGTAGTGTTTCGCTCACGTCACGCGCAATCGCATTGTCGTGAATTTCTAGTGTTTTAATCACACCTTCTGGGTTGATTACAAAAGTACCACGTAGCGCCATACCTGCTTCAGGAATATGTACGCCAAATGCGTTTGTTAACTGATGCGTTGGATCACCCACTAGTGGAAACTGTGCTTTACCTACTGCTGGTGAAGTCTCGTGCCATACTTTGTGTGAGAAATGTGTATCTGTTGTCACGATATACACTTCAGCTCCTACTTTTTGGAACTCAGCATAGTGGTCCGCAGCATCTTCTACTTCAGTTGGGCAGTTAAATGTAAATGCAGCTGGCATAAAAATCACAACAGACCATTTACCTTTTAGACTCTTGTCTGTTACTTCAATGAATTTACCATTGTGGAAAGCATCCGCTTTAAATGGTTGAACTTCTGTATTAATTAATGACATTGTTTTTTCCTTCAGTTGGTTGTTAAATACTGGTTGTTAAATCGTGCGCTTGAATCAGTTTATGCATGCATTATAGAGACATGCTTAAGGTTAGTAAATTTGATTGTTTTAATCATATTGATAAATAAAACTTATCAATACGCATTTGCAAAAGATGTTTATCGAAAAGATGCTTATCAAAAAAATCACTAAATGATCTGACTGTTATACAATGACGCGCGTCCCAGCCTCGCCTGAATTGCCGAGATTATCCTGCCAGGCTACGACTATAGCATCACCTAACTTTGCTCCAGCCAGATGGAAAGTTAAATATGGGTTTTTAGAGATGCCCGTGCCCAGCTGCATTGTTACTGCTGGCTGATTAAGGTGCGTAATCGTGATGTGCTGAATAAAGTGTGCTGGGATCAATTCGCCAGCCTCATCTTTACCGCGCCCTGTATGCATAGGGTGCGTAATAATGGCTTTGACTTGCACCAGATTTTTATTTTTTAGCTTCTTATTCTTCAACTGCTTTGCCCGTATTTTAATACTCGACTTAAACTGTTCGTTTGTACTACTGGTTCCGCCACAGCCATTTTCCAATACAATCACTTTTTTACTCGCCGTAAAATAGCGATTACCCGCCTTCACAATGACTTTAATATCTGAAGTTTCAGCCATCTTAATCCGCGTCACTATGCTGGACTCTGCACCATGATTAAACATCGTATTAGCCAATAGCGCTGTTGGATTTTTCTCTACCAATATGGCTATCGCTTCTGTATTTGGAATGCGGCTATATACAGCCACCTGCACTATCGCACCATTTTCTGCGTGGCTCGGTGCTGTTATATCAATGGCATCACTCGGGCTTTCATCCGCAATCGATAAACCATTTTCTGCCGTTTCAATATCCGTTGCATTAAAGGCCACTGTATTCCATGCGGCAGCAATGGCACGTACTGGCATGAGCAAAGCCGATGCAATACCTAATCCTATAAATTCTCTACGTTTCACGTAATCTCTCTTTATCGTTAACTAGTCGGTTTTGAGATTTCTTGTAATCGACGCAGCTCTTTCAGCCGCGCTTCTACGATTGATTTTTCATAAAAAGAACCATCTTTCGCTTTGGTCGCAAAATCCATCTGCTCCGCCGCTTTATCAACATTATATTGTCGGTAATAAGCTTCGCCCTGCGCTTGAAACCTTAACAAATCTTTGTGTTCTAACAAATAAGCTTTCGATAATAGTGTGTAAAAATAAGGATCCGCAATATAAAGCTTTTGTTTCTCTTTAACTAGCGTAATCATCTTTTCCGTTTGCTTAATGGCCAAAAAATGTTCCGCATAACCATAAATCAGTGCTCTATTTTCTGGATACCGCTTTAATGCGGCAACATATTGTTTAGCCGCTTTTTTGGGGTTATCTTCTACAACGGCTATCCGTGCTTTTACATTTTCCACAAAAGCACTTTGTACCGCATGCGCATCCAACCACTGCACCTGAGCACTGGCTCCAGCAACATCACTTTGTCGCAACATCGCAATCGCTAATCCATAGTGTTCAGCAATCTCATTAGCATAGCGCCCTTCCTTAATATTACGCTCAAACTGATCAATAGCGACTTGCGCCAAACCTTGATTGGCGCGTAGCTTTGCACGAACAAAGTAATAGCCCAAACTTGATCCCACTTGTTTGTAAGGCATATTCACCACACGGTCTTCAACATCAGAAATACGTTCAGACGTCAGGGGATGCGTCCGCAGAAAGCTAGGCGCACTGCCATCTACAAAGCGTGAGCCTCTCTGCAATGTTATAAAAAATGCGGGCATGCCTCTTGGGTCAAACCCTGCATTTTCCAACACACTTAAGCCAACTCTATCAGCTTCTCGTTCATGCTCTCGCGTATAGTCTAGCTGCCGTTGTATCCCTGCTGCAGATGAAGCACTTAGCGCACCTGAAGCCAGCTCTGGATTAGTCCGTGCAACCAACAAAGCCAATGCGATCCCTGCGATATTCTTAAAGGTGTCTGTTTTTTGTTTGGCTAACATACGTGCTAAATGATGCTGCGTCACATGGCCAATTTCATGGCCTAATACACTGGCCAACTCGGACTCAGAGTGAGAAGCTAAAAACAAGCCCGTATGCACACCAATAACGCCACCTGGCATTGCAAATGCATTAATTGATGGGTCTTTCACCACAAAAAAGTTAAAAGACTGTTGCTTATCATCACTAGCTGCTGCTAAACGATTGCCTAGTATCTGCAAGTAGTCCGCGATTTCAACATCTTGCAACACCTCATCGCTAACAGCCACTTCTCGTAGAATCTGTGCCGCAATCCGCTGTTCATCTTGTGCTGACAAGATGGTTTGCGAATAGTCTCCTAGCTCAGGCAAGTCGCTATGTAAAGCATCTGGCAAACGAGTATCTATATTTATCGCATCTAGATCTATCGCATCTAGATCAGTAGACTTCGTGTAAGGCTTGCCAGATAATGTTTTTTCAGCAAAAACAGGGCTAGCGGCAAATAAGCTTAAGCTTAATAATGCGAATAATGAGCGTAGCATTTAAAGTTTGTCATGTTATTAGTGCTGATATGATAATGCCTTTAGGTTACAAGTTCGCATTAAATCGATAATGGGACAAAATAAATAGGTTAGTAAAATGGATAAATTGGAACAATTAACGCATTTTGACAATCAAGGCCAAGCACATATGGTCGATGTTGGCGACAAAGCGCATACGCGACGCATTGCCATTGCCACAGGCAAAATCAGCATGCTAACCAGCACATTGGGACTCATTCAGTCAGGTAGTGCCAAAAAAGGTGATGTCCTTGGTATTGCGCGTATTGCGGCGATTCAAGCCAGTAAAAAAACGGCTGATTTAATTCCACTATGCCACCCAATCAGTCTGAGTAAAGTTGCCGTTGATTTTGAGGTTGATGAAAAGAACAGCGGCATTAGCTGCACTGTGACGGCAGAAACCACGGGGCAAACTGGTGTTGAGATGGAAGCACTGACTGCGGTGAGTGTAGGCCTACTAACGATTTATGATATGTGCAAAGCTGTTGATCGCGGCATGACCATGAGCGACATTCGTTTATTAGAAAAGCAAGGTGGAAAATCAGGCCATTGGGAGGCAACGAAATAGTTAAGTTGAAGAAAGCAAGCTGGCTTTCATCAGCCTGCCATCTAGTTAGCCTTGCCTGTCAGCAAATACATTTCTGCAGCAACCAAGCCTTCTGGCGAGCCGAGTAATACAATCACATCGCCTTCACCAAACAGAATATCAGGTCGAGGTGAAATATCTGCACGCATGTTAGGGCGGCGTAGATGCTGTATTTCAACATCAAACTCAGTTAAATCAACATTGCGTAACAGTCTTTTATTCACATAAGCATTTTTAGACAGCGTCACAGGATGCAGCCTTAATTGCTTAGTATCGCCAAATTCACCAGCTTCATCGGTCACACCACCAAAGTACCCTTTGAACATTTGATAGCGCTCTTCACGGAAAAGTCGAATCCGCTTCACAACACGCTTAAGTGGCACGCCAAGAATAATCAGTGCATGCGAAGCTAGCATTAAGCTGCCTTCTAATACTTCAGGCACCACTTCAGTTGCACCCGCCTGTCTAAACTCATCCATGTGCGTTTCATCCGTTGTGCGCACGATAACAGGTAGATTTGGATAAATTTCTCGCGTGACATGTAATACCTTCATGGAAGAACGCATTGCGGCATAACTAATAATCAACGCTTTCGCATGTCCTGCCCCTGCCGCTTCTAATACAGCACTTCGGCTTGCATCACCGTACATCACATGCTCACCAGCGACCGCCGCCTCATTGACACGGGTTGGATCAATATCTAATGCGATAAAAGGAATGTGCTCTTCCTTTAAAAATCGCCCAAGGTACTGCCCACTTCGCCCATAACCACAAAGGATGACATGACCATTTAGCTTCTTACCAATCTCTTCCAACTCAACTTCTTTACGACTAATGTTCATGATGTAGCTTTTGGCTAAACTTCGCGCGATGCGGCCGTTGTACTGAATCACAAATGGCGCAATGATCATGGATAACAAGCAGGCAGATAACACTAATTGCAACTCAGCGCCGCCAATCAAGCCTCGGCCTAATGCCAAAGTCAAAATTACAAAACCAAACTCACCCGCCTGCGCCAGTATGACGCCAGTCCGAATGCCAACACCCACCTCGAAACCGAAAATACGGACTAAAATGGCAATCACAACGGCTTTAAACAACACAAAAGCTAATAACAAAGCCGAAACCAATGCAATGTTATTAATCAAGTAATTGAAATCCAGCAGCATGCCTACGCTGATGAAAAACAAACCCATTAAAATATCGCGGAATGAGGCAATATCGGATTCCACTTGATAGCGATAGCGCGTCTCTGAAATCAACATCCCTGCAATAAAAGCACCCAGCGCATAGGATAGGCCAGCTAAGTTAGTTGCAAA
>Ga0209710_1001213_pt1 | contig 20454 bp, 17 predicted proteins | sample ArcticOcean_MG_C_5_FD_187436 | JGI IMG/M metagenome (GOLD analysis project Ga0209710, IMG submission 187436) | Marine microbial communities from western Arctic Ocean - ArcticOcean_MG_CB4_138 (SPAdes) (version 2) | ecosystem: Environmental > Aquatic > Marine > Oceanic | place: Arctic Ocean...
ACAATAGCTTATATATTTGCAGGAGTTCTTATATTAAAACTTAAAACAAAATTTAAAAATTATGATTTTCTTTAGTTGGCACAAAAAATTTACTTATAAATTATTAAGTAAATGGAAAATTAGTAAATACACTGCAATGTGGATATCATTTGTAGAAGGATTACTTATAGGAGCTCTTATTATTTATTATTTTTAACTAGTAGAATAATATATTTAAATCAAATATTAATCGTTAAAAAAATACAAAATATGATTTTCTTTACTTGGCATAAAAAATTGGTTGTAAAAAATTTAGAATATTGGAAAATGAGTAATTACACAGCGATGTGGGTCTCTTTTTTAAAAGGTCTAATTATAGGAGCTATTCTTTTTTATTATTTTACCAATTAGTATTATAACTTAGCACAAAATTAAGTCAGAAAATGAAAATTGAACAAATTTACACTAAATGTCTAGCTCAAGGAGCGTATTATATTGAAAGTGATGGTGAAGCGGCTGTAATAGATCCGTTAAGACAAGTTTCAGAATACATTGAATTGGCAAAAAAGTCTAACTCAAAAATTAAATATGTGTTTGAAACACATTTTCATGCAGACTTTGTTAGCGGTCATTTAACACTTGCCAAAAAAACTGGTGCTTCAATTGTTTATGGACCTAAGGCAGAGCCTGAATTTGAAGCTATAATAGCTGTAGACAATCAGGAATTTAAAATTGGGAAATTAACTTTAACTGCTATACATACTCCAGGCCATACTTTAGAGAGTACCTCTTTTTTATTGAAAAACGAATCTGGTGAAGACCATTGTATCTTCACAGGAGATACTCTATTTTTAGGAGATGTTGGTATTCCTGATGTCGCACAAAGATATATGGGAGTATCAAAAGAAGAATTAGCTGGGATTTTATATGAATCAGTTAACAATAGAATTAAACCGTTATCTGACAACTTAATAGTTTACCCTGGTCATGGAGCAGGATCTGCTTGTGGAAAAAATATGATGAAAGAAACAGTAGACTCTTTAAAAAATCAGAAAAAAGTTAATTATGCTCTAAACGGTTCCTTATCGAAAGATGATTTCGTTAAAGAACTTACCGATAATTTACCTGAGCCACCAGCTTATTTTCCATTAAATGTAAAGCTTAACCAACAGGGTTATATAGATTTTGAAACAGTACTAAATAAAAGTTCAAATGCATTAAATCTAAATGTCTTTGAGATGCTAGCAAAAGATAAAGAAAACATAATCCTAGATGTAAGAAATCAAAAGGATTTTATAGATGGCCATATTCCGAATTCAATATTTATAGGCTTAAATGGAACTTTTGCCCCTTGGGTTGGAACATTAATTAAAAATATTAATCAAAAAATTCTTTTAATTGCTCCAATCGGCAAAGAACTTGAAGCGATAGCACGACTTTCTAGAGTCGGATACGATAATTGCATAGGATATTTAGAAGGAGGTTTTAGCACTTGGGAAAAAAGTAAAAAAGAAGTGTTTACACTCAAATCAGTGTCTGCAAATTCTTTTGTTGAAACACTAAAATTGAATAAGGTTAAAGTTTTAGATGTAAGAAGAAGTGCTGAATTTGAAAATAAACATATTGAGGGTGTAGTTAGCTTACCATTAAGTGATATATATGATAAAATAAATAATTTAAATTCTGATGACACCTATTACATTCATTGTGCAGGTGGATATAGATCAGTAATTGCAGCGTCAATATTTAAATCAAAAGGGCTTAATAATGTTATTGATGTGGCGGGTGGATTCGGTGCAATACAAAAAACTGACTTAAATGAGATTTGCTATACATCTTTTGTAAAATAAACAGAGAAGCAAACGTTACACAAAAAAATTAATTCTAATCAATAATTAAATAAATATAAAATTTAATTATATTAGATTAAGTGAAATTGCAAATAAGAAATAGTGTAAAGAACCTAGCTTTTTTTTTAAAATAATATGTCAAATAATTCAAATCAATCTATACAATTAGGAGGAGGAATTACAGCAATTCTATTTGGTGTTTTACAAGGAATAGATTGGCTATTTAATAAATACGAAATTGATAATTTTTACTTTAACTTTATCTTAATTATCCTTTTAATTGGTTTAATTTCTAGTTTGATTATTTTTTTAGCAAGAAAAAACAAAATCAAAAATTTTTCTTTAATAAAATCTAAAAAAAAATTACTTTTTGGTACAATTATTATAACATTATTGTTGTTTGTGTTTGTGTTTTTCTTTAAAAAAATCAATAATAATGACAATCTTGTAAATGAAAAAATTCCTGAATTAATATCTCTTTTCGATAATGGTAATATTAATGAAGTTTTTTTAAAAACTAAATCTCTACTAATAGATTATCCCGACAATGAAATCATCAAAAATTATTATGGAAAATCCAAAAAAACTTTTAGCCTAAAAACAGATTATGATGGGATAGAAGTGAGCATTAAATATGGTGGAGACTCAATTTACAATTACTTAGGAAAAACTCCGTTAGATTCTTTTTCAGCTCCAAATAGTTGGAATACTCATATTCTTAAATTTAAATACAACGATTCAACTTACACTGAAAGTTGGGGCTGGTTAAAAAAACATAATTATTTTTTTCCATCTAAATCAATTAAGGTTCCTAAGAACCACGAATTCTTTTTGGGAACCAATATTTCATTGATGTGGTTTCTTGGAGTTGAATTTAAAGACACTCAATTACTTCCATTTTCTATTTCAAAAAATGAAGTTTCAAATTCTGAATACCAACAGTTTATCAATGATGGTGGTTATGATAATCCGAAGTATTGGGATTTTCCATTTCAGATAGGTGATAAGGTTTATGATTTTAGTTCAACTATTAAACAGTTTACAGATAGATATGGTAAATCTGGTCCTGCTAATTGGTCGTATGGGAAATATCCTAGTGGGCTTGATAACCATCCTGTAACAGGTATTAGTTGGTTTGAAGCTAGAGCATTTGCCAATTATTCAAATATGTCATTACCTAATGTATATCAATGGCTTTATGCATCTGGGGTTTCATCTTTTGTAGTAAATACAGATGTAGTCAATAACAGTAACTTCAATTCGACTCAAACTCGTGAAACTTCAAATGTAAATGGGTCATTTAATGAGTTGAATAATATAGCTGGAAATGTTAAAGAGTGGGGTTCAAATCCAAATGCATTAAATAATGAGAAGTTTTCATTATTAGGAGGTTCTTACTTAGAGTATTCATATACTTTTAATAATTATTATAGTATTTCTCCTCTGGATAGAAGTATTGGTAATGGGATGAGGCTTGCCAAAACGCTTTCTAATAAATCATCTGATTTAGATGATAAAGTTATACCTGAATACAAAAGAGATGTGACTAAAATTATTGATGTTAGTGATGAAGTTTTTGATGTGTATAAATCTCAATTTGAATATGAAAATATTCCTTTAAATTCAAAAACCATAAATCTTGAAAATTTTGTAGACGGCTACAACGCTCAAAAATTTGAGATGAAAACTACTTATGAAAGTGAAGAAAAACTTTTTGGATATATAGTTTATTCTAATAAAATTAAAGATAAATATGATCCTGTAATAGTATATCCCTCTGCAGGATCTATAGTGTCTGACAATGATTCTTGGATGCCAAAAAATTTATTAAATGAATTTAAGTATTTAATTGATGAGGGATACGCCATAATTCATCCAATATACCATAATACTTATTCAAGAAATAAAACTTACAACACTTTTACACCTGATGAATCAGAAAATTACAAAAACACCATTGTTAAAATTGGTCAAGATTATAAAAGATCTTTAGACTATATTGAATCTAGAACAGACTTCAATTTTAATAATCTTTCTTATTATGGATATAGTTGGGGTTCTACTACATCAAATTATTTACTAGCAATTGACAATAGGATAAAATCTGCTTTTATTTGCGCTGGAGGGTTAATGATGCAGAAATCAAAAAAAGAAATTGAAGCTCACTATTATGTGAGAAGGATAAAAACTCCTATTTTTCACATTTCCGGAAAACTTGATGGTATTTTTGGGCCTGAAGATGCTTTCATTCCTTGGAAAAAACTTATTGGAACAGCTTCAAAAGATTTAAGAACTATCGAGTATAATGAGTATGGACACGGAATCCCAAAGGATACCATTATAAAATATCATTCAAATTGGATAAAAAAATATTCAAATAAATAAAACTTAACTATTGAAGACTTTAAAACTATTGGTCATTCATTTTAATAAATTTTAAAGCAACCCACTCATTTTTTACTTTTGATTCATGTAATGAAAGATTTGATTTATTTGCAACTATTTCTACCTTTTTAATGTCACTTTTATAAAACCCACTTAGATAAAGAGTACCGCTACTGTTTAACATCTTAGCATATATGCAAATATCATTTAATAAAACATTTAAATTAATATTAGCAAAAATATTATCATAAGTAAAATGCATTAACTTCTCAACTTCACCTTCATGAATATTAATATTTTCAGAGTTGTTTCTTTCTATATTCTCAATAGAGTTTAAGTAACACCAATTATCGATATCTATAGCATCAATTCTATTAGCGCCTCTTAGCTCTGCTAAAATAGCTAAAACACCCGTTCCACTTCCAATATCACACACAGAAGAATTTGTGAACTCATTAGCTAAGATAAAACTTATCATCATTGAAGTAGTTTCATGATGTCCTGTGCCAAAACTCATTTTTGGTTCGATCACTAAGTCATATTTGTAATCACTTTTTGGGTGGAAAGGAGCACGAACACAACAAATATTATCTACATAAATAGGGTCAAAATTACTTTCCCATTTAATATTCCAATTTTGCTTTTCAACAGAGTTAATTTCAAATGAGATTTTAAATTCTTCTGTATTAAAGATTTGAATATCTTTGAGGTCAATTTCTGATGAAATCTTTGAATCCACATAGGCAGAAATTCCATTTTCATGTTCTTGAAAACTATCAAAACCTAATTGACTTAATTCAGCAATTAAAATCTCACAGCCAGGGATTGCAGGCTCTACATTAAAGTCATAACAAACAAATACAGTATCAGACATTAAAATGAATTTACAATTGAGAAGAAATCCTTAGAGTTCAAAGCGGCTCCACCTATTAAACCACCATCAACATCTTGCATAGAAAATATTTCTTTTGCATTTCCAGGCTTAACACTACCACCATAAAGAATAGATACACTTTCTGCTAATTGAGTATTATATTTTTTAGCTATAAAAGTTCTAATAAAATTATGCATTTCTTGAACTTGATAAGAACTAGCAGTTTCTCCAGTACCAATAGCCCAAACTGGCTCATATGCTAAAACAATATTTTTCCAATCTGATTCCTTTAAATGAAATAGAGATTCAGATATTTGATTAGAAATAACAGAAAAATGATTTTCACTTTTCCTGTCTTTTAATTCTTCACCAAAACAGAAGATAATTCTCATAGAGTTCTCTAATGATGTATCAACTTTATGTTTTAAAATATCATGTGTTTCATTAAAATACTCTCTTCTTTCACTGTGACCAATTATTGTAGTCTTAACTCCAATACTTGACAACATTTTTTCAGAAACCTCACCAGTATAAGCTCCACTACTTTTTTGATGAACATTTTGAGAAACTACTTCAATATCATTGTCGATTAGTAAATCTATTGCAGTCTTTAAACATACAAATGAAGGAGCTATCATAACTTCACATCCACAACGGTTAGTTTCAGCTACTAATTCATTTATTAAAAGTTCCGTTTCTTGTAAATCATTATTCATTTTCCAATTCCCTGCTACAATTTTTTTTCTTAACATTTTTTTTTATTTTTTAATTCAACTTAACTCGAGGATCTAGAACTCTATAAATTAGATCTACTAAAATATTTATTGTGATAAACATAAATGCTATCACCAAAACAGAACCCATAATTACAGGCAAATCTAATGTATTTAAAGCATTTACAATCTCTTTACCTAAGCCATTCCATCCAAATATATACTCAACAAATACTGCTCCAGCAAGCATGGATGCAAACCATCCTGATATAGCGGTAATAACAGGATTTAATGAATTTTTTATAGCATGGTTTTTAATTATCTTATACTCAGATAACCCTTTTGACCTAGCGGTTCTTATAAAATCTTGAGACATTACATCTAAAAGCTCATTTCTCATTAGCTGGCTTATAACGGCCAATGGTCGGATACCTAAAACTATGGATGGCAGTATTAGGTTTTTTAAATTAAGCACATAATACTCTCCAAAGTCATCTAACTCATAGATATTGCCAGTCATATTAAGGTTTGTATATTCTTTAAGAAGGAATCCAAAAACCCAAGCAAATATAATTGCACTAAAAAAAGAAGGAACACTCATCCCAATAGTACTTATGATTTGAATAAAATTATCAATAAATTTATCTTTATATATAGCTGATATAATTCCAAAAAATATACCAATAAATATTGCAATAGTTATAGAGGAAACGGCTAATACAAGCGTGTTAGGAAGTGTATCTTTAATAATATCACTAACTTTTTTACCTTGTTTAGTAAACGAAGTCCTTAAATAGGGAAACTTGATTACCAAAAAAGATGATTTAGTTTCAAAAAGTTTGTAATGAGAGTATTTATTGTCTTCTAGAAAAGTGTAGTCAGTGTTTTTTTTGGAGTGAATTGAAACTGGAGATAAATCATTTAAGTATAACATATACTGTTTACTAATTGGTTTATCAAAAGCGTATTTTTTTTTGATATTCAAAAGCTGTTCTGAATTCTCGTTTTGACCTAACATCATTTGAGCTGGATCGCCGGGTAAAACACTAAATAAAAAAAAGATAACAGTTACAACCCCAAATAAAGTAATTATTGAGTATAAAAATTTATTTAATAAATACATTAAAGATTAATTAAATCAAGTGATTGAAAATCATTCCAATGAGCTTTTTGAATAATAGTTCCTTTGTGTAGTTTCAAAGCAGCAGGATTGGACCTCACTATTGTTTTAAGTGCCGTTTCATCGCAAAAATAAAAATCAAGATCAACTAAAAATTTCGATTTAAAGTTATTTACATCTTCATTTCCTGATGCAGTTAGTCCAATGATTTTGTAATTATTATCCATTGCTATAATCAATGATTCTTTTAAATCGCCAATAGCTTCTAATTCCATTTTGGAGATGTTATAGAAAACAAAAATTAAAAGGTTTTCTTCTTGCATTAAATCATCCGTATAATCAATATCATCTAATTCCATAGAAAAATCATGAATAGGCGGCTCATAGCCTTCTTCTAAAAGTTCAGTCTCTACAGAAATAAAGTCTCCTTCTATAGACGGAAAGTTCCCAGATGTAGAAATTATTTTTTTCTCTCCCTCAACATTAAATAGCCAATCATATCTAAATATAGCTTTCTTTGAATCCTCTGGCGTTATCATATTTTCAATGATATTATTACCTATTTTATATGGACGAAAATCTATTAGTGGTAAATGTGATAGTACTTGATTTACAATTAAGATACATATTACTAAAGAAATTACTGGAATGGTATATAGTAATTTATTAGTAAAAAGTGGTTTAATATATTTTAAACCCATCATTAATATGATTATAAATACTAGTAATATTATATCTTTTGTAAAGGACTCCCACGGAGTTAATTTTATAGCATCTCCAAAACATCCGCAATCAGTAACTTTGTTAAAATATGCAGAATACCAAGTTAAAAAGGTGAAGAATACTATCATTACAAAAAGACTATAAATAGTAAATTCTTTTTTTAATCCAATCAAAAGAAAAACTCCAAGTAAAACCTCAACAACAACAATAAAAATTGCAAGAGGTAACACATATGGCAACAAAAAATCGATATTAAATACAGTAGGACCAAAATACTCTTCTAATTTAAATGAAAAACCAACTGGGTCATTAATCTTAATTAAACCTGAAAATATAAATAGAAGACCAACAAATAGTCTAGAAAAATTAACTAAAAATTTCATATATTATTCTTTTAAATGTATTAACGCAAATACTGCATAGTTTACTATATCTTGATAATTAGCATCAATTCCTTCACTAACGAGTGTTTCTCCTTTATTATCTTCAATTTGCTTAACTCTTAATAACTTTTGTAAAATTAAATCAGTCAATGAACTAACTCTCATGTCTCTCCATGCCTCTCCATAGTCATGGTTTTTATCAATCATTAAAGATTTTGTTTGTTCACTATGAGCATTAAACAAATCCAATGATTCTTCTAAATTTAAATCAGGATGTTCAACTACCCCTTTTTCAATTTGTATTAAAGCCATGATTGAATAGTTAATAATACCTATGAATTCAGAATATTGACCTTCATCAACTTTCCTTGTATTATTTTGCTGCAGTCCTCTTATACGTTGTGCTTTTATAAATATTTGGTCTGTTAGTGAAGATAATCTCAAAATTCTCCAAGCTGAACCATAATCTTTCATTTTTTTGGAAAAGAGTTCACTACATTGATTAATTACATAATCATATTGTTTTATAGTATTTTGCATAACTAAGATGAATTTTACGTAAATTTCGCTTAAATTTTTATAAACTTCAAACATTCAATATTAAACTTTTAAAAGTTAGTAATTTTAAAATTATCAATAAATAAATATGAATATAAATTGTAAGGGAAAATTAATTGATATTTCATCTCCAAAGGTAATGGGTATTTTAAATCTTACCCCTGACTCATTTTATGATGGAAACATGTTTAATAATAAAAAAGCAATATTAAACCAGGTTGAAAAAATGATAGTTGATGGAGCTACCTTTATAGATGTTGGAGCTTATAGTTCTAAACCGGGAGCAACTCATGTTTCTGAAGATGAAGAAAAAAATAGAATCATTAAGACCGTTGAGTTATTGGTTAAGGAGTTTCCTTACATAGTCTTATCGATAGACACTTTTAGAAGTACCGTTGCTGAAGAGTGTTTAAGTGCTGGTGCTTCAATAATTAATGATATTACTGCTAGTGAATATGACTCTAATATTTTAAAAATAGCATTTAAACATAATGCCCCTTACATTATGATGCACATGAAAGGGATGCCAAAAGACATGATGAAAAAAAATAAGTATGATGATTTATTAAAAGATATTATATACTATTTTTCTGAAAAAGTTGCAGTCGCTAGGAGTAATAAAATCAATGATATAATTATCGATCCAGGTTTTGGTTTTTCTAAAGATCTTGATCAGAACTATACCCTGCTTAAAAATTTAGGTTTACTTAAATCTTTGAACCTACCAATTCTAGTTGGTCTTTCTAGAAAATCAATGATATACAAATTACTAGAAACAACTCCAAAAAATGCCTTAAATGGAAGTACTTGTTTAAACACAATAGCACTGATAAATGGAGCTTCTATATTAAGGGTTCATGATGTTAAAGAAGCAATAGAATGTATAAAGATTACAAACCAATTTAATAAACAATAATTATGTGTATATTTAGCTTATAATGGATGTTTTTAAAGAAATATTAAACTTTTCTATAGTAGATTTTGCAGACGTTTTTTTAGTTGCACTTTTACTATACTCTTCCTACAAACTACTTAAAGGAACAGTTGCCATAAATATTTTCATAGGAATAATACTAATTTATTTCACCTGGAGAATTACTGATTTCTTAAACATGAAGCTACTTAGTATTATTATAGATGGCTTTATGAGTGTTGGTATTATTGCTCTTATTGTAGTCTTTCAACCAGAAATTAGAAAGTTTTTATTAATGATTGGATCAACAAATATTTCAAAAAAAGGATCATTTATAAAAAAAATAAACTTCTTGAAAACTCAAGAAAATATTGCTACTGATATAAACGCTATTGTTAATGCTAGTCAAAACATGTCTGAATCTAAGACTGGAGCATTGATAATTATAGAAAGGAATAATAGTCTGAATTTTTTACTAGATACAGGTGATCAAATGAATATTTCTGTAACACAACCCATTCTTGAAAGTATATTTTTTAAAAATAGTCCTCTTCATGATGGAGCTATTATTATTGCTAATAATACTATAAAAGCAACTAGAGTTGTTTTACCAATTAACAACGATAATCAAATTCCTAATAGATTTGGGCTTAGACATAAAGCAGCAATAGGGATTACAGAAAAAACAGATGCACTTGCTATTGTTGTATCAGAAGAAACTGGGCATATATCTTATATTAAAAACGGAGAATTTGTTTCCTATGATAATCAAAACAAGTTAAGTGATCTAATACAACAAGACTTGAACTAATTCGTCTTTTTTATATCAAACTGAACATCATATAATTTCTTATAGTACCCATCTATATTATTGATTAACTCTTTATGGGAACCTTGTTCAATAATATTTCCTGAATCCATTACAATAATATTATTGGCTTTTTTAACTGTTGCCAACCTATGTGCAATTATTAATGAAGTTCTGTTCTTAGTTATTTTTTCAATTGCTTTTTGAATGAGTAACTCAGAAGCAGAATCAATTGATGAAGTAGCTTCATCAAGAATTAGTATTTGAGGGTTAGAAACATATACCCTTAAAAAAGCAATTAATTGACGTTGACCAGAAGAGAGCATAATACCCCTTTCTTTTACATTATAGTAGTAGTTGTTAGGAAGACTCATAATAAAATCGTGAACACCAATTTGTTCTGCAGCAAGCTTCACTTCTTCAAGTGAAATACTCTCATTTTTTAAAGTAATATTGTTTAATATTGTATCAGAAAATAAAAATACATCTTGCAGAACAATACCAATATTTTTCCTAAGAGATGAAAGTTTATATTCTTTGATATTGAGTCCATCAATTAATATTTCGCCAGAATCAATCTCGTAAAAACGAGAAAGCAAATTAATTACAGATGTTTTTCCTGCTCCAGTTGACCCAACTAAAGCTACAGTAGAACCTTTTTCAATATTAAAAGAAATTTTATTTAAAACCTGAACTTCCTGATCATATGAGAAATTCACATTATTGAAACAAACCTCACCTTTAAACGTACTAATCGAAACTTCTCCTTTATCAATTATACTCGATTTAGTATCAATGACTTTAAAGACTCTCTCGGCTGCAACCATACCCATAAGTAAAGTGTTAAACTTATTGGCTATTTGATTTAATGGTCTAAACATCATAGGGATCATCATTATAAACGCAGTTAACTCTCCAATTGAAGCAGTATTGTCTTTTATAATACTTATACCCCCATACCAAACAACTACACCTAAAGTTACAGATGATAAAATCTCAGCTATTGGGAAAAAAATTGAATTATACCAGACTGTTTTTAGCCATCCTTTTTTGTGACGAGTATTAATGTTTTTAAAATTTTCTAGTTCTATATCTTCACGAGTAAATAATTGTAAAATTTTCATGCCAGTAACTCTCTCTTGAACGAAAGAATTTAAATTGGATACTTCTGATCTAACTTCTTCAAAAGCTATTTTCATATACCTCTGAAATATCTTGGTTGCAAATAATATTAAAGGCAGAGTCAAGAATACAATTAAGCTTAATTCCCAATTCATGGTAGTCATTACTATTCCTACTATTAACATTTTTAAAATATCACTAAAAATCATAAAAAGACCTTGACCAAATATGTCAGAAATTCTTTCCATATCAGTTACAGATCTTGTTATTAGAACTCCAACAGAAGATTTATCATAATACTTCATTTTAAAGTTAATAATATGATTGTAAAGTAAGACCCTAATATCTTTAACTACAGATTGGCCTAACCAGCCTGCAAAATATATAAATAAATAGTTAGAAATCACCTCTAAAAGTAATAGCACACCCATTATAATAATTAGTTGTAAAAACCCATCACTAAGTCCTAATGAGATGTTTTCATCTAATATTTTCTCTAAAACTACTGGCCTAAGAGCACCAAATAATGCAAGTCCAAAAACAGCCATTAATGAAAAAATAAATATATAATTGTAAGGCCTAACATAATTTAAGAGCCTCTTGAATAAATAAGTATTTAATGTGTTTTCTTTTTTACTCATTGGATCTAATTTCTTTTGGATATTCAATATTTGATAAATATAAAGCATGAGCTGGAGCAGAAGGTCCAGCTTTAGTTCTGTCTTGAGAAATTAAAATTTCCTGAAAATAATCTAGGCTAATTTTTTTTAAACCAACCTGAATCATTGTTCCAACGATTGCCCTTACCATATTTCTTAAAAATCTATTTGCCTTGATTGTAAACACTAACTTACCATTTTTAAATATCCATAGGGCATCAAATATCTCGCAATTATATGTTTTTACATCAGTTTTAGATTTAGAAAAACATTTAAAATTAGTATGTGATTTTAGGATAACACATGCCTGATTCATTAAATTTATATCCATTACATTATTAATAAAGTAGCTTCTATTAATGTTAAAAACATCTTTATTTAACGAAATTTTATAGTCATATACCCTGCTAATGGCATCAAACCTAGCGTGAGACTCTTCGTTAACCTTGTAAATATCATTAATTGAAATGTCTTTTGGTAAAAATGAATTCAAATCATAAATTAACTTACTTAAATCTAGCAGAAGATTAGAATCAAAGTGAGCACACATTTTCATAGCATGAACTCCAGTGTCAGTTCTTCCTGCACCGAAAATTTGAGTCTCTGCCTTAATCAAAAGACTTAATGCTTTTTCAATGCAACTTTGAACTGAAATAGCATTGGGCTGATTTTGCCAGCCATGGTAATTAGTACCATCATATGAAAGATCCATGAAATATCTCAAAACAAATCAATATTTTTGTTAGTGTAACAAATATAGAGAGATTAACTTGATAAAATAAAAATGAAAAAGATTCTTTTAATATCAGACACACATGGGTTTATTGACCAAAAAATAATTCAATATGCAAGAGAATCTGATGAAGTCTGGCATGCGGGAGATATTGGAGATATAAAGATTACAGATGAGTTAGAAAAGGTAACGAAACTAAGAGCCGTGTATGGAAACATAGACAACAATGGGATACGTACGGAATATCCAGAAAACTTAAGGTTTGTCTGCGAAGGTGTAAGAGTATGGATAACACATATAGGAGGATATCCTAATAGATATTATCATAAAATTAAAGAAGAAATAAACAATAACCCTCCAGACATTTTTATCTGTGGGCATTCACATATATTAAAGATAATAAATGATAAAAAACTAAATCTATTGCATATAAATCCTGGAGCAATTGGAAAGCAAGGATTTCATCAGGTACGGACTATGGTAAGGTTTCAAGTGGATGAAAGTAAAATAAAAAACTTAGAGGTCATAGAATTTAAAAGATAATGAATTACCTAATTCTATCGAGTGAAGAAACTAGATCTTGGTCTTTTTTAATAAACTTCAAAGCTGAATAAATTAAATAATTACAAATAAAAGGATTAACTATTGCAGCATATAGTAAAATTTCAAAAATTAGTGAAGGCATAATCTTAATCAAGCTGTTTAAAGTAAAACTAAAATAAACTACAGTATATATAGACATAAATAAACTTAAAAAAACAGATATCGCTGTAAGCTTAATTTGTAAAGGCCTTTGCTTAAATAAAAATAAGGCAAGCAAACAAATCAATGATATTATTAGTGGAATAAATGAAGTAATAGACAAGAATAAATCTAAAAAACTTAATATATTTTTACTAGAAGCAAGTAATGGTTCAAAACTCATAATAATAGAATATCCTTCTTCGTACCATTTCAAACCAAAAAACCAATAAATAAAATAAAACAAACTAGCTACAAATAGATAAACTGACTGAATTCTTTGAATCATTGAAATGAATTAAATTAAAAATCAAAAATAATAGTTTATCTCCAAAAATAATCAATATTGAAAATAAAGTTGTATAATTGCATTGATATTACTTAATTCTTTCAAGTAATTAGATCAATACTCCAAAAAATATTTCGAAAAAATACTTCCAAAATAATATTATTAATAAACATAAAAACAAAAAATGTTTGAAATTTCAAAATTAAAAGAATTAAAGCTACCTGAACTTCAGGAAATAGCACAAAAGCTAAGCATATCTAAATTTAAATCATTAAAAAAATTAGATTTAGTATATAAAATCCTAGACCATCAAGCTGACAACCCATCTGAAGAGTCAAAAACATCTAGTGAAGTAAGAAAACCGATTAAACCAAGAAAAGTTATAGGAAAAAGAAAGCCTGTAGAGGCAATAAAAGCTGTTGAAGCGGTAGAAACTGTTGATAAAAAAAATACTGTTGAAGATAAAAAAGTAGATCATAAACCAATAGCTAAGAAACCACTTGAAAAGAAAGAAGATCAAAAAAACAATGAATCAAATGGAAAAGAAAATTTAAAGGTTGAAAACACTAATCATCCTAGAAAAAAATCTAATACAGAGAATACACCAAGACCAAGACCACAAGCGAAACATGAAAATAATCGCTCTAATAATAAAGACAACGGCAATAAAGATAACAGAAATAGATATCGTGAACCAGAATTTGAATTTGATGCTATTATTGAAAGTGAAGGTGTCTTAGATTTAATGCAGGACGGATATGGGTTTTTAAGATCTTCGGATTATCATTACCTCTCTTCTCCAGATGATATTTATGTATCACAATCTCAAATTCGATTATTTGGATTAAAAAAAGGAGATACAGTACTAGGTAATGTAAGACCACCAAAAGAAGGTGAAAAATATTTCCCTCTAATTAAAGTAAGTAAGATAAACGGTCTAGACCCTGAAGTAGTTAGAGATAGAGTTTCTTTTGAACATCTAACTCCTTTATTTCCTGATGAAAAATTTAATCTTGCGGATAAAAGCAATACTATATCTACTAGGATTATGGATTTATTTTGTCCAATAGGAAAAGGACAAAGGGGAATGATTGTTTCTCAACCTAAAACTGGTAAAACAATGTTATTAAAGGATGTTGCAAATGCAATTGCAGCAAATCATCCAGAAGTATATCAGATGATACTTTTAATCGATGAAAGACCTGAAGAAGTTACTGATATGCAAAGAAATGTTAAAGGTGAAGTAATAGCTTCAACATTTGACAAAGAAGCTCATGAGCATGTTAAAATTGCGAATATAGTTTTAGAAAAAGCAAAACGTTTAGTAGAGTGTGGATATGATGTTGTAATACTTCTAGATTCTATTACTAGACTAGCTCGTGCTTATAACACAGTTCAACCAGCATCAGGTAAAATATTAAGTGGTGGAGTAGATGCTAATGCACTACACAAGCCAAAAAGATTTTTCGGAGCTGCTAGAAATATAGAAAATGGTGGTTCTTTATCTATTATTGCAACAGCATTAACTGAAACAGGTTCAAAAATGGATGAAGTTATTTTTGAAGAATTTAAGGGAACAGGAAATATGGAACTTCAATTAGATAGAAAAATATCTAACAGAAGAATATTCCCAGCAATTGATTTAACATCTTCCAGTACTAGAAGAGATGATTTATTATTAGATGCAAAAACTATCCAGAGAATGTGGGTTATGAGAAAGTATTTAGCAGATATGAATCCTGTAGAAGCAATGGAATTTATTAATGGTAGATTTAAACAAACTCTTAACAATGAAGAATTCCTTATCTCAATGAATGGATAAGAGTTAGTTATTTTCAAAAAATTGTAAAAAAAAACCAACAAATAAATTTGTTGGTTTTTTTTATATAAGATTAATTACTACAACGAAGCAATGTGCTTTGTCATATTAGACTTTAAATTAGAAGCTTTATTATTATGTATAACATTGTTTTTAGCTAGTTTATCAATTAAAGAGATAATACTAGGTAAAGTTTTTTGAGCCTCTTTCTTAGCAGTTAATTCACAAAACTTTTTAATAGCATTTCTAGTTGTTTTATGCTGATACTTATTTCTAAGACGTTTTGATTCATTACTTCTTATTCTTTTAATAGAAGATTTATGATTTGCCATAATTGTTGTTTTTTAAGTAATTAAATACTTATTATTATAATTTGTAGCCCGTAGGGGAATCGAACCCCTCTTACCAGGATGAAAACCTGGCGTCCTAGCCGATAGACGAACGGGCCCTATTTTTATACACTACTGTTAGTAATCAATAAAAGTATTGCGCGTGCAAAAATACAACTATTTTTAAATGTTGCAACTTCTAATAGATTTTTTTGAAAAAATTATTAGTAAGCTTTAGCAAAAAGGACTCTTTGATCTGATTTTTCACCAGAAAAAACACATTTTCCTTCGGACTTATTATTATCTAATGGAATACATCGGATTGTTGCCTTTGTAAATTCCTTTATTTTATTTTCTGTTTCGGCAGAACCATCCCAATGTGCTGAAACAAAACCACCTTTATTCTTTAAAACATCCTTAAACTCTTCGAAAGAATTTACTTCAGTCGTATGCTCGATTCTAAATTTATTAGCTTTAACAAATAAACTTTGCTGAATATCTTCTAGTATTTGAGGTATTTTTTTATCGATAGATTCTATGGAAATTGAATTTTTAGAGTAATCATCTCTTCTTGATAACTCAACAGTGTTATTCTCTAAATCTTTAGGACCAATAGCAATTCTTAAGGGAACTCCTTGCAGTTCGTGTTGTGCAAACTTAGCTCCTGGCCTATAAGTATCTCTACTGTCAAACTTCACAGAAATATTACTTTTTTTTAAGTCTTGGATAATTTTATTAGCTAAAACAGATATTTTATCAAATTCTGAATCAGTTTTGTATATAGGAACAATAACTACCTGAAAAGGCGCCAAATTTGGAGGCAAAACAAGTCCTTTATCATCACTATGAGTCATTATAAGAGCACCCATTAATCGTGTGGAAACACCCCATGAAGTTGCCCACACATAATTTAACTTACCTTCTTTATTAGTAAACTTGACATCAAATGCTTTAGCAAAATTTTGACCTAAAAAATGAGAAGTTCCTGCTTGAAGAGCTTTTCCGTCCTGCATTAAAGCTTCAATACAATACGTTTCTTCAGCTCCAGCAAATCGTTCACTTTCCGACTTTAAACCTTTTACAACAGGCATCGCCATAAATTTTTCTGCAAAATCAGCATAAACAGAGTTCATTTTTTCTGCTTCAATAAGAGCCTCTGCTTTAGTTTCATGCGCTGTATGTCCTTCTTGCCATAAAAATTCAGCAGTTCGTAAAAAGAGTCTAGTTCTCATTTCCCATCTTACTACATTGGACCATTGATTAATTAATATAGGAAGATCCCTGTAGGACTGAATCCATTTTTTATAAGTACTCCAAATAATAGCTTCACTAGTAGGTCTAACTATCAATTCTTCTTCTAATTTAGCTTTTGGATCTACTCTTAACTTACCTTTATTATCTGGGTCGTTTTCTAATCTATAGTGTGTAACAATCGCACATTCTTTAGCAAAACCTTCTGCATTTTTTTCTTCAGCTTCAAATAAACTTTTTGGAACAAAAAGTGGAAAATATGCATTTTGATGGCCAGTTTCTTTAAACATTCTATCTAACTCTGCTTGCATTTTTTCCCAAATGGCATAGCCATAAGGCTTAATTACCATACAACCTCTTACTGCAGAATTTTCCGCTAAATCAGCTTTTACGACTAATTCATTATACCATTTTGAATAATCTTTTTCTCTTGAAGTAAGGTTTTTGCTCATTCTTTCGTAAATTGTGGCACAACTATTGCAACGTAGTAGTTGTAAGGTTTGTTTTTACAAAACTAATTAAATTAAATTAGTTCAACAATTAAATACTTTTTTGATATGCAATTATACTATTTTTCTAACCCAATTAGATCATTTTTAAACATATTTATTTTAATCTGCCTAACTGCTTGTGGAAGCTATCAAAGCTCCAGTGTTATGACCGAAGATATTTATGAGACTGATAAAGTTGTTCCTACTCAAGTTCTTGAAATTCAGCAACTACCAAATTCTCAAAATACATTTTACAAAAATGCATTTAGTGAGAAATCAAAAGAGTATGAGTTAGTAGAGGCTGAAAATGATATTCTATTTACTGAAGCTGAACAGTATACAGATGCAAACAGAGACAATGATTCAACTGATGTCAGTTATGGACCTTGGGGAGATAATAAAACAAATGTGACCATAAATATGCTAGGTGGGCGATCCATGTATAGTCTTCGTGGTTCAAGAAGCAATTATCCTTCATGGCTTATGAATTCTGGTTATGGTTATGGTAATGTTTTTGGATATGGCTTAAATAGTTGGGGTTATGGGTATGATATGTACTGGACTAAACCATATTGGAATAATTTTCACAATGGTTTATTTTATCCTTATTGGAATAGTATGGGATACGGATATGGTGGATACGGATATGGTGGATACGGGTATGGTGGATACGGATATGGTCTTGGATTTTTTCAATCCAGTAGCTTTTACAGAAATACTAACGTAGCTTATGTGTCAGGCAGAAGAGGTTCTACAAGTTTAGGTAGTAGATCTTCAAGTTTTAGTAGTCGAGTTTCAAAAAACAATTACACTGGTCAATCGAGAATTAGTGATAATATGATAAATTCAAATTTAAGAGATAGAACTTCAAGAGTTGAAAAGCTAAACCAAACCTTAGCCACTAAACCTAATTACAACAGTAATGCTAGACCTTCAAATGCTAAACCTAGTAAATGGAGACCTGCAAATTCAAATAATAATTCTAAGCCTAGCTATAATAACTCTAAACCCACAAACAATTCTAAGCCTAGCTATAATAACTCTAAACCCATAAACAATTCTAAGCCTAGCTATAACTCTAGACCTAGCATGAACTCATCAAGCCCATCAAGGGGTGGAAATTCGAGTTCTTCCAGTTCATCAAGAGGAGGGAAAATCGGAGGTAACTAATAAAATAATTGAAAAAAATGAATAAAATCATCATCTCTCTAATATTTATTTTCGGAGTTGGACAAATTGTTTCTCAAAATATAAATGATGCACTCAGATATTCGTCTGATAATGTAGAAGGTTCTGCAAGGTTTTCTGCAATGTCGGGAGCATTTGGTGCGCTTGGTGGAGAACTATCAGCAATAAGTATTAACCCTGCTGGTTCAGCTATTTATAACAAGGGGGTAGTTTCCCTATCATTTTCAAATAATTCAATTACAAATGATAGTGATTTACAAAATAACTCTCTAAATAGCGTAATGCAGTCTAATATATCCAAAAAAAGCAATCTCAATCTTAACCAGATTGGAGCAGTACTTATTTTTAATAATATTGAAGAAAAATCAAAATGGCGAAAAATAGCTATTAGTTTGAATTATGAACAGACTAACAACAACTTTAATGAGTTTCAGACTTCTGGGATAAACTCCAATGGTATAGATAGTTATTTTTTATCATATGCAAATGGATTAGCTTTTGATCAAATATCTGCTTTTGATGGAGAAACAATAACACAGGCTTATAGCGAAATAGGTAGTTCATATGGTTATGCTAACCAACAAGCCTTTTTAGGATATGAGTCCTTTATTATTGATCCAGAGGAAATAGATAATCCAAATAATAGCTCATATTACTCTAACGTAAATAATACAAATAGCTCAGGCTATTATCAGGATTATTATTTTAAGTCTAGAGGCTACAATGGCAAACTAAGTGCAAATATTGCATTTCAATATTTGGACAATCTTTATTTTGGCATGAACTTAAATAGCCATTTCATTGATTATGACCAAGCTACGTATCTACAAGAAACAACAGCTACAGGTGATTTACCTGCACTTGGATTATCAATTGATGAAATTAATTTTGAAAACAATTTATCTGTCATAGGAGAAGGTTTCTCCGTACAAATTGGTGCTATTGCTAAAGTAAATGATTTATTAAGACTAGGTGTATCTTACGATTCACCTACATGGTATACAATCACCGAAGAAACTTCTCAATATCTAGCTACTTCAAGAAGTGAAATAAGTGAATTTGATACTGTAGTTGGAATTGAACAAGTTTTAAATCCTAATGTGATTAATATTTTTGAAGATTATAAATTACAAACACCTTCAAAAATTACTGGTAGTGGAGCACTGGTATTTAAAAAAATAGGTCTTATAAGTTTTGATTACTCTGTTAAAGACTATAGCTCTATTAAATTTAAACCAACTAATGAACCCTATTTTATTGAACAGAATAATTTAATTTCTAACTCATTAAATAAAACTATAAGTTATAGAATTGGGGCTGAGATACTTCAAAATAGAATGTCATATAGAGCTGGTTATAAATTTGAAGAAAATCCAAGAGGACTTTCTAGCCATGACTTAACAGGGTTTTCTTTTGGATTAGGATATAAAATAAATAATAGTAGAATTGATCTTTCCTTTGAAAAATTCAACCTTAAAAACACACATCAGATGTATGATGCTGGCTCTTTAGGGAATATTAATTTA
>Ga0209710_1001218_pt1 | contig 20395 bp, 17 predicted proteins | sample ArcticOcean_MG_C_5_FD_187436 | JGI IMG/M metagenome (GOLD analysis project Ga0209710, IMG submission 187436) | Marine microbial communities from western Arctic Ocean - ArcticOcean_MG_CB4_138 (SPAdes) (version 2) | ecosystem: Environmental > Aquatic > Marine > Oceanic | place: Arctic Ocean...
GGACATAAAGTAACGGGGTGTGATCAAAATGTTTACCCTCCTATGTCAACCCAACTTGAGCAATTAGGTATAACAATTACCGAAGGCTACGATTCAAATCAAATTGAAATAAAACCAGACATATTTATTATTGGAAATGTTATATCTCGTGGCAATTCTTTAATCGAGTCTATATTAAATAATAAACTAACTTATCAATCTGGACCCCAGTGGCTTTATGAAAATATTTTACATAACAAGTGGGTCCTTGCAGTAGCTGGAACTCATGGTAAAACCACAACTACATCCATGTTGGCTTGGATTTTAGAAGCCAATGGTTTGGCACCAGGTTTTTTAATTGGCGGCATCCCTAATAACTTTAATATTTCGGCAAGGTTGCCAATCAATAGTAATAAAAACTCTCCTACTTTCTTTGTTATTGAGGCAGACGAGTATGACACCGCATTCTTTGATAAAAGGTCCAAGTTTATTCATTACCGCCCAAATACATTAATTTTAAACAATCTTGAATTTGATCACGCAGACATTTTTGACAATATTGAGCATATTGAAAAGCATTTTCATCATTTGATTAGAACAGTTCCAAGCATTGGTAAAATTATATTTAATAATGATAGCTCATCAATAAATAAAGTGCTTAAAAGAGGGTGCTGGTCTGAAATTGAAGATTTTGGATCTAAAGGAAAGTGGTCTTATGAGAAGGTAAATGAAAATGAATTCGAAGTTTACTTTGAAGAAAAATCTCAAGGAAATCTCAGATGGGATTTAATTGGACATCATAATGCGCTAAATGCATTAGCTGCAATTGCAGCAGCCAAACATGTTGGAATATCTTCAGATAATTCAATTAGTGCTTTAGGTAAATTTAAAAATGTAAAAAAGAGAATGGAGCTTCTTGATTCAATTAAAGGCATAAATATTTATGATGATTTTGCACATCATCCAACAGCTATAAAAACTACACTAGAGGGCTTAAGGAGTAAAATTGGTAATGATCGAATAGTGGCTATAATTGACCCCAGATCAAATACAATGAAATTAGGAAAAATGAAAGATGATTTACTTCAAAGCCTAAAAGAAGCAGATATTATTTTTTGTTTTTCAAAAAATTTATCATGGGATCCTAAAATGTTGTTTAAAAATATTCCCGATGTTACTGTCACGAACGATATAGACAAATTAGCAAATAAAATTTCTGAATCTTGTCAGCCTAAAGACAATATTATTTTTATGAGTAATGGTGAATTCTCAGGACTTCAAAATAAAGTGGCTCAACTACTAAAAAATGAATAATTTTCAAAAATATGGTTTGCTACTAGCTATTATTTTTTCAATCTTCCTGCACTTCATTGTTATCTCAAATTTTTCTTTTAAAATTTTTCAATCAAACACTCAAGAAGATTTTGATGATATACAAGTCACCTTAGTCAAGCCGGAGACATCTCTAGAAGTAAAAAACTTATTTAACAAAAAAAAAGTAACTCCGAAGACCCCTTTAACTATTTTAGATAAACAAAATGATGTTAAAAATAAGGTTGTTATTAATAATAAAAAAATCATTAAACTTCTAGAACAAGATTTAAAATCTAGCAATAAATCAATCGATACATCAAAAATTTTATCTCAAATAAAAAACATGGACTTTACTACTCAAACAAAAAATCAGAATAATCAAAAAAGAATTAAATCTATTTCAGCCAATACTAATGACTACATTTATAGGCTATATTTCGAGGCATGGAGGCAAAAAGTAGAGAATATTGGGGCAATGAATTATCCAAAAGAAGCATCTGAATTAGGTATGTTTGGCACACTTAGATTGACTGTATCGCTTAACTCAGATGGAACGATTGAAAAATTATTTATTAATAAATCTTCTGGGCACCAAGAACTTGATCAAGCAGCACTGAATATCGTTAAACTTGGAGAGCCTTATGCGAGATTTCCTGCAGAAATTCTTAAAAATGTAGACATTATAAATATAACTCGTAGATGGAAATTTACTGAAAAAAATAACTTTTCTAAGTAATCTAATCTTGATGATACTGAGCGCTATATTTACGTACAGTCTCTAATAAGGCTTGAAGATTTTCAGGTGGTGTGAACTGTGTTATTCCATGGCCTAAATTAAAAATATGCCCTTCGCCATAACCATAGTCATCAATAACTCTTTTAACGGCTACTTCAATTGATTTAGGGTTTGATAACAAAATTGCAGGGTCCAGATTCCCCTGTAAAGCAACTTTATCATTTACTAGTTTTCTAGCAGGCCCAAGGTCTGTCTGCCAATCAACGCCGAGAGCATCTGCCCCAATATTAGCTTGAGACTCTATCCACTGTCCGCCGCCTTTTGTAAATATAATTTTAGGGGTATCTTGATAACCTAATAAATTTAAGTTTGAAATAATGACCTTCATATAATTTAACGAATGACTTTTATATTCGCTATGTGCTAAAGCCCCCCCCCATGAATCAAAAATCATAACTACATCTGCCCCCGCGTCAATTTGACAGGCTAAATATTTAGTTACAGTTTCAGTGTTTATTTTAAGAATATGATCAATCAAATCCGGGCGACTATACAACATTTGCTTTATCTTTAAAAAATCTGTTCTTCCTTTACCTTCAACCATATAAGTCGCGAGTGTCCACGGACTTCCTGAAAATCCAATTAATGGAACTCTGTTTTTAAGGGCTTCCTTAATCGAACTAACCGCATTAAAAACATATGATAATTTTTCTTCAACATCTGGTATGTCCAGCTTTTGAACTGCTTTCTCATCTTGTAATGGGTTTTTAAATTTTGGGCCTTCGCCTTCTTCGAAATAAAGACCTAACCCCATTGCGTCAGGCACAGTCAAAATATCTGAAAATAAGATTGCTGCATCTAAATTAGGATATCTTTCTAGGGGTTGCATTGTTACTTCAGTAGCAAAATCTTTATTTTTACAAAGATCTAAAAAACTTCCTGCTTGCTTTCTAGTTTTACGATATTCTGGGAGATAGCGGCCAGCCTGCCTCATTATCCATGTCGGAGTGTAAGGAGTCTTTTCTCTCAACAGAGTTTTTAAAAATACATCATTGATAATAGATGTCATGTTGATTTCTACAGACTATCTAGGAAGAACTGAAGAACCCATTAAAAACTCATCTACAGCACGTGCACATTGTCGACCTTCTCTGATTGCCCAAACAACTAGAGATTGACCACGTCGCATATCACCAGCAGCAAAAACTTTTTCCCTTGAAGTATAATAAGCCTTATCTCCTTCTGTTGAAGCTTGGGCATTTCCCCGCTTGTCTTTTTCAATTAAAAATTTATCAAGCATTGTTTGTTGTGGCCCCATAAAGCCCATAGCCAACAAAACTAAATCTGCTTTTAATTTAAATTCTGTATTAGAGATTTCCTGCATTTTCCCATCTCGCCATTCCACTTTTACGCCAATTAATTCTTTAACTTTTCCTTCTTCCCCGACAAATGATTTAGTAGCGATTGACCAGTCCCTATCACAACCTTCCTCATGTGAGCTAGAGGTTCTCATCTTTAACGGCCAGTATGGCCATACCATAGATTTATTTTCTTGCTCAGGTGGCTGCGGCATTAATTCAAATTGCGTTACTGAAGCTGCGCCATGTCTATTAGATGTTCCTACACAGTCAGACCCAGTATCTCCACCACCGATAACTACAACATGCTTTCCGGTTGCCTTAATTTGATCAGAAACTTTATCACCTGCTACAACTTTATTTTGAGATGGTAAAAAATCCATTGCAAAATGAACGCCTTGTAATTCCCTACCTGGCACTGGAAGATCTCTTGGCCATTCTGCCCCACCTGTTAAAAGAACTGAATCATAATCTTTTACTAATTTTTCAGGGTCAACGGCTTCGCCAACATTATGATTTGTCTTAAATTTTACGCCCTCAGCTTCCATTTGAATAATTCTTCTATCTATATGAAATTTTTCCATCTTAAAATCTGGAATTCCATATCTAAGAAGACCTCCAACTCTATCATTTTTTTCATAAACCTCTACATCGTGACCAACTCTTGCTAACTGCTGAGCTGCGGCAAGACCTGCTGGACCTGATCCAACAATAGCTATTCTCTTCCCAGTTTTATTTTTTGCTATTTGAGGGAGAACCCAGTTATTTTCCCAAGCTTTATCTATAATTGCATGTTCTATTGATTTAATCCCTACAGGATCTGAATTAATATTTAAAGTACATGCCGCTTCACAAGGAGCCGGACAGATACGCCCAGTGAACTCTGGAAAATTATTTGTAGAATGAAGGACCTCAATTGCTGCTTCCCAGTCTTGCTTAAAAACTAAATCATTCCAATCTGGGATAATATTATTTACTGGACATCCACTATTGCAAAATGGAATTCCGCAATCCATGCAGCGAGCCCCTTGAACTTTTGCTTCTTCATCTGATAAATGCAAAATAAATTCTTTATAATTTTTTACACGCTCTTCAGTTGGAAAATTTCTCTCACTTTGTCGAGGAAAATCTAGAAATCCTGTAACTTTTCCCATTAAGCCACTTCCTTTTTTTTAGCTTCTTTCATTTCGTTCAATGCTCTTTTATATTCAATTGGCATAACTTTCACAAAATTCTCTAATTCAACATCCCATTGGTTTAATATCTTGTTCGCAATATTGCTTTTAGTATATTGACAATGATTTTCAATAAGAGTTTTCAAAATTATTTCATCTGCCAAGTTTAGATGTTGGGGTCTATCAGTTTCAATATTTTCTTTTTCTACTTTTTCAAGTGTTACCATGGATAAATTACAATAGTTTTTAAATGTTTTATTAAGATCGTATACATAAGCAACCCCTCCAGACATGCCAGCTGCGAAATTTTGGCCTGTTTTACCTAAAATTACTACAGTTCCGCCAGTCATATATTCACAGCCATGATTGCCAACTCCTTCTATTACAGAAGAGGCTCCTGAGTTTCTTACACAAAACCGCTCGCCGCCAATGCCATTAAAATAAGTCTCCCCAGATGTTGCCCCATACATGGTCGTATTTCCAACAATAATATTCTCTTCAGCTAACCCTCTAAATTTCTTGGGTGGTTGTATAATAATTTTTCCACCACAAAGGCCTTTACCAACATAATCATTGCCTTCACCACTAAGATTAAAAGTTATCCCTTTAGCTAAAAATGCACCGAAACTTTGTCCGGCAGTGCCTTTCAAGTTTATCTTTATAGAATCTTCTGGCAAGCCTGTATTCCCATATCTTTTTGCTACTTCATGAGAAAGCATAGTCCCGACAGTTCTATTAACATTAGTAATCGATATATTTAACTCGATGTTTGATTTATCTTTAATTGCGGAAATTGTATTTTTAATTAGTTTATTATCAAGTGCGTTTTGCAGCCCATGATCTTGGCTTTCGGTATTATATTTTGCAGTATCATTATTCATTTTAGGTTGATAAAATATTTTACTAAAATCAAGTCCATTTATTTTCCAATGCTCAATACCTTCTTTCTTATCTAACAAATCAGAACGTCCGATTAAATCATTAAATTTCCTGATGCCTAGAGATGCCATTATTTCCCTTGCTTCTTCTGCAACAAAGAAAAAGAAGTTAACTACATGTTCTGGCTGTCCAGAAAATCTTTTTCGTAATTCTGGGTCTTGTGTAGCAACTCCAACTGGACAAGTGTTTAAGTGACACTTTCTCATCATTATGCAACCTTCAACTACAAGCGGCGCAGTCGCAAAACCAAATTCATCGGCTCCTAGCATCGCACCTACAACCACATCTCTGCCTGTTTTTAGTTGGCCGTCAACTTGGAGTATTACTCTACTTCTTAATTGATTTAATATTAAGGTTTGCTGGGTTTCTGCTAATCCAATTTCCCAGGGTCCGCCTGCATGCTTAATCGAAGTTAATGGAGATGCACCAGTTCCACCATCATGCCCTGCTATAACAATATGGTCTGCTTTGGCTTTAGTTACTCCAGCTGCTACAGTCCCAACACCAGTTTCTGCAACTAATTTTACTGAGATGCTAGCATTTGGATTTGCATTTTTTAAATCATGTATTAATTGAGCTAAGTCCTCAATAGAATAAATATCATGATGCGGTGGCGGTGAAATTAACCCTACACCAGGAACAGAAAACCTAAGCTTAGCTATATATTCACTAACTTTATGTCCGGGTAGCTGGCCTCCCTCCCCTGGCTTAGCCCCTTGTGCCATTTTTATTTGAATTTGATCTGCAGATGCTAAATATTCTGCAGTTACTCCAAACCTTCCAGACGCTACTTGCTTAATTCTCGACCGTAATGAATCCCCTGCTTTTAAATTAATATTTGTCATTATAATTTCTGAATCTAAATGATCAGAGATTGTAGTGTCTTTTAAAATTGGAATACTTCGTCGAATATCTTCACCACCTTCACCAGTATTTGATTTACCGCCTATTCGGTTCATTGCAATAGCTAAAGTTGAATGTGCTTCAGTAGATATAGAACCTAAAGACATTGCGCCTGTTGTAAATCTTTTAACAATCTCTTTTGCTGGCTCTACTTCATCCAAAGGAATTGAATCTTTTGTTTTGAATGCAAATAAGCCTCTCAATGTCATATGTCTATTGGCTTGATTATTTATAAGTTCCGCATACTCCTTATAAGTATCATAATTATTTTTTTTAGTTGAATGTTGAAGTTTGGCTATAGATTCAGGGGTCCACATATGTTCTTCACCTCTAATCCTAAATGCATACTCTCCTCCAGAATCCAAAGCATTGCTTAGCACTGGGTCATTACCATAAGCTAATTGATGAATTCTCACAGCCTCCATTGCGACTTGATCTATACCAATTCCGTCGACATTAGATACAGTTCCAGTAAAATATTTTGCAATGAAATTCTCATTTAATCCAATTGCCTCGAAAACTTGAGCTCCGCAATATGATTGATAGGTTGATATTCCCATCTTAGACATAACTTTAAATAAACCTTTACCTATAGCCTTAATATAATTTTCCTGAGCCATAATAAAATCATCAGTGAGTGGTTTTATTGTTTCAAATGTTAACCATGGACAAATAGCTTCAGCGCCATAACCTGCTAGTAAAGCAAAATGGTGTACTTCTCTTGCTGAGCCAGTATCTATTACTAATCCTGAATTTGTTCTATTGCCAGACTTAACTAAAAATTGATGCGTTGATGAGCAAGCAAGTAAGGCTGGAATTGCTACCCTCCCAGAAGATGTCGCTCTATCGGAAAGAATTATTATATTAAATCCATCATTAATTGCTTGGTCTGCTTCTTTACAAATGTCTTCTAAAGCATTTTTCATTACAACAGCATGATCTTCATCCGAATCTGTTACATAAGTAATATCTATTACTTTTGATTTAAATTTATTTCGTGTCAATGAATCTATTTTTTTTAGTTGCTCTAATTCATCGATACTTAAAACTGGCTGACTAGCTTCAAGTCTAGGAGGTGGTTCTTTATCTTCAATCCCCAGAAGATTAGGTTTAGGGCCAATAAACGTTATTAACGACATAACTATACTTTCACGAATTGGATCTATTGGCGGATTAGTAACTTGCGCAAACAATTGTTTAAAATAATTATATAAAATTTTAGGGCGGTTTGACAAAACTGGGAGTGCAGAATCATTCCCCATGGATCCAGAATTTTCTTGTCCTGTTTCTATCATTGGGCTTAAAATAAATGAGAGGTCTTCTTGGCTGTATCCAAAACTTTGCTGTAAATCTAATAAACTTTCTTCATGCTCAAATTTAATATCAATAGCTTTTAAATCTCCTAAAAAATAACGAGATTTTTTTAACCAGTCTAGATATGGTTTTTCTAAAGATAATAATTTTTTAATCTCGTCATCTTCAATTAATTTTCCTTCTTCAAGATCAATAAGTAACATTTTCCCTGGCTCAAGTCGCCATTTTTTTATAATTTTATCTTCGGGAAACTTTAAAACACCCATTTCTGAAGCCATCATTAAATCGCCATCGTCAGTCAGTAAATATCTAGCAGGTCGCAATCCATTTCTATCTAATGTTGCCCCAATCATCTTTCCATCAGTAAAAGCAACAGCTGCAGGGCCATCCCAAGGCTCCATTAAAGCCGCATGGTACTCATAAAATGCTTTTCTTTCTTCACTCATAAGTGAATTTTTAGCCCATGGTTCCGGAATTAACATCATCATTGCGTGAGGTAGACTGTATCCGCCAGCAACTAATAGCTCTAAGCAATTATCAAAGCAAGCTGTGTCTGATTGCCCATCCTCAATTAATGGCCATAGCTTTTCTAAATCTTTTCCAAGAAGCAAAGAATGCATTTTTTCACGACGAGCATTCAACCAATTTACATTGCCTTGAACTGTATTAATTTCACCATTATGAGCCACGATTCTATAAGGGTGTGCGAGCTCCCATGAAGGAAAAGTATTCGTAGAAAATCTTTGATGAACTAATGCTAATGCGGACTGCATTGATTCGTTTAATAAATCTTCAAAATAAATACCAACCTCACATGCAAGCAGCATGCCTTTATAGACGATTGTTCTTGATGACATTGAAGTTATATAAAATTTTGCTGGGTCATCAATATTTAGCTTATCGACTTCAATTTCAATTCTTTTTCGGATAACAAATAATTTTCTTTCGAACTCATCTTGTGTAGCACAATTCTTATTTCTACTGATAATAATTTGCTTAGTAATCGGTTCAACATCGCGTGCTGCAGTAGCAATATTTTTATTATTAACCGGAACTTCACGCCATCCTATTTGAACTTGGCCTTCTTCTTCAGTCATTCTTGAAATAATCGCTTCACATTTTTCTCTTGCAGACTTTGCCTGAGGTAAAAAAATCATCCCAACGCCATAATGTCCTGCTTCAGGTAGCTCCGTCTTTAAATTTTTTATTTCTTCTCGAAAAAAACTATCGGGCATCTGTATCAATAGTCCTGCGCCATCTCCAAGTTTGGGATCATATCCAGTTGCACCGCGATGCGTAAGATTTGTGAGGATTTCTAAGCCTTGCTGAACAACACGATGACTTTTCGTGCCATGAATATTAGCAATAAACCCAACTCCACAAGAATCGTGTTCATTTTTTGGATTATATAAGCCTTGTTTTAAATTTTTTTTATTTGCCATTAACTTTTATTCTTTATATTCTTTTTTTCTACTAAACGGATCGCCAATTTTATGCTTATTTGTCTGTTTACTCAATGATTTGAAAGAAATTAATTTAAGCATTTAAGTTTTCGAATGCTTTGTAAGAGGCCTTAATTGTTTCATTAATATCTTTTTTTGTATGAGCTGCCGAAACAAAGCCAGCCTCAAATGCAGAAGGGCCGAAATAAATACCTTGCTTTAACATTGAATGAAAAAACTTATTAAATTTTGCACGGTCACTTTCCATAATTTCATCAAAGCTATTTGGGGCCGATTCTCTAAAATAAAGACCAAACATTCCCCCTACACTTCTAGCAGAGAATTTAATGCCATTCTTGCTTGCAGCCTCTATCATTCCATCAACTAACTCTTTTGTCTTTAAACTCAAATCTTGATAAAAATTTGGTTTTTGAATTAGTTCGAGTGTTTTTAAGCCGGCCGCAACCGCAACTGGATTTCCAGATAAAGTACCCGCTTGATAAACTGGCCCTAATGGTGCCAACTTTTGCATAATCTCTTTTTTACCTCCAAAAGCCCCAACCGGCAAACCACCGCCTATAATCTTTCCCAATGTTGTCATATCAGGAGTCACCCCATACAACTCCTGAGCCCCTCCTAATGCAACTCTAAAGCCAGTCATTACTTCATCAAAAATTAGAATTGCCTCATATTGCGTACAAAGCTGTCTCAATTTCTTTAAAAATTTGATGTCAGGTAAAATTAAATTCATATTCCCCACAATGGGTTCAATAATCACACATGCAATTTCATCTCCCATCTCACTAAAGCATTTCTCTAAAGCCTCGGCATCATTAAATGCAAGTGTATGGGTGTGCTTTGCTACATCTTTAGGTACGCCAGCAGAACTCGGCTGACCAAATGTTAAAGCACCTGATCCAGCTTTTACTAATAATGCATCTGCATGCCCGTGATAGCAGCCCTCAAATTTAACGATACGATCTCTTGACGTAAAGCCCCTTGCGACACGGATTGCACTCATGGTTGCTTCCGTTCCACTACTTACCAATCTAACCTGCTCCATACTTGGAACCAATCTAACTAACATTTCAGCCATATCTAACTCTTTTGAAGTTGGTGCCCCAAAAGATAGACTATTTTTTGCAATCTCTTGAACTACTTCAATTACTTCTGGGTGAGAGTGACCTAAAATCATTGGCCCCCATGAATTAATATAATCAATATATTCTTTATCATTTTCATCCCAAAGCCGACTTCCCAATCCTTTTTTAAAGAAAATTGGCGTACCTCCAACTGAAGAGAATGCTCGAACCGGTGAATTTACTCCTCCAGGAATAAATTTCTGAGATAACTCAAATAGGTTTTTATTTTTATCGGTCATAATCCCTCGTTTTTTATAAGACATGAAAATTGTCTAGCCGTTCCTTCTATGTCTTTTTCTTTAAATAAACCATCAATCATTGCAATACAATTAATCCCTTCATTAATAAGTAATTCTATATTCTCAAGATTAATCCCCCCAATTGCAACTACAGGTATTTTAAATTTTTTCAAAACTAACGCTATTAAATCTAATGATACTGTTGGGGCATTTGGTTTTGTTTTCGTTGGAAAACATGCCCCTAATGCTATATAAGTTGCGCCCTTATCTACTGCCTTCTGGACTCGGTCAATCGAATTGTAACAAGAAACTCCTATTATTTTTGAAGGACCTAGTATCAAACGTGCTTTTTCTAAAATATCATCATCTTCTCCTAAATGTACTCCATCTGCATCTAAAATTCGACATAATTCTATATCATCGTTTATAATTAATGGTACTTTATAGCAATCGCATACCTTTTTAATCTCTTTTGCTTGTTTATTTTGCTCAATTTTTGAAAGTGTTTTAGATCGATACTGAATCAGCCTTGCACCGCCTTTAATACAAGATTCTACTTTTGAGCTTAACGCAAATAAATCGGTTTCCTCAGGCGTTATTGCGTAAAGGCCTTTAATGATGTGTAAATTTTCCATCATCCTCAATGTCAATTTCATGAAAAAACCGATTTGGAATCAATTGCCCCATGCCAGGCTTAAAACCATCCTTTAATGTTTGCCATGTAAAATGTTGGGCTTCCTCTACAGCCTCACCAATTGATAAGCCTAGCGCATAATAAGCAGAGATTGCTGCAGTCAATGTACATCCTGAGCCATGATAACTTCCAGGAAGTCGATCCCAGTGATATGGAATTATTTGATTTGATAAACTATATAAAGTATTAATTACATTTTCCGTGTTTTCATGGGTTCCTGTTATTAGAATGTTTTCACATCCGATTTTTTTAAAGCGTTCCACACAAGTCTCAAGAGATAAGTCTGAAGGTTCTTCTTCGTTGCTCACGAGTTGCCTTGCTTCTAAACTATTGGGCGTGATTAATAAAGATTCAGGAAATAATAATTCAATCATCATGTTTCTAGCTTCAATATCAGTAAATTCATCTCCTCGACCAGAAGCCAGCACTGGGTCAATAATTAAAGGAATATCTGGGTAATCTGAAATAATTGCTGCAATAGTAGCAATATTTTCTGTGCCTCCCAATAATCCTAATTTAAATATATCTACCTCCATATCCTCTAATACAAGACGGGCTTGATCATTGACTAATTCAGAATCGATAGGGATTAACTCCTTAACCCCAACGGTATCTTGGACAGTAAAACCAGTCGCAATTGAAACTGGATGACAGCCTAAACTTGAAATAGTTAAAACATCAGCTTGTAGGCCAGCGCCGCCAGTTGGATCTGTTGCAGAAAAAGTCATAACTTTTGGAGGTGATTTAATCATATTGTTATTGTATATGAATTAAATACAGCATTTAAAATTCTATCGGATCAACATCAACAGACCACTTTACCCGACTAGCCAAAGGGGATTGTCTTAAATAATTTACCCATTCTCTCAATAGATTTTGTAAATCTTTACGAGTATTAGCTTGAATAAATAATTGAAATCTTTCGTAGCCTTTTAATCTCTCAATTGAGGGCCTTACAGGATCATAAATTACTACTTTATTTGATAAAGCTTTAGCATATTTAGCTGCATCGTTAACAAATTTTTCTCCATACTTTAATTGTGTGGACTCAACCCTCAAAATAGCAGTAAAACTAAAAGGGGGGAGTCCCATTTGCCCCCTTTCTTGAAGAAGTGTCTGAGCAAAAATTTCATAATTATGCTTTTTAACCCCTTCAAATATTGGATTGTTTGGAAATGCTGTTTGAATAAGTACTTCACCTTTTATATTGGCGCGCCCAGACCGCCCAGATACTTGCATTAATTGTGAAAATAATTTTTCCGGAGCTCGATAATCTGGACTATATAAAGCGTTATCTGCATCGAGAACTCCTACTAAAGTCAAAAAAGGAAAATCGTGCCCTTTAGCTAACATTTGAGTACCAACTAGAATATCAATTTCTCTGTTGTTCATTCTTTCATGAAGTAAAGTTAATGCCTTCTTAGACCTGGTTGTGTCTCTATCAACTCTTAAAATTGATGCCTCAGGAAAAAGTTTATTCAAAACCTCTTCTATTTTTTGAGTTCCTGAGCCAAGTGGTCGTAAATCTTTACTGTCACAATTAGGGCATCGATTAATTAAATTCTGTTCATGTCCACAATGATGGCATTTCAATCTATTTGCCTTACGGTGAACTACCAGCTTAGAGCTACATCTTTTACATTCCGAAGTCCAGCTACATGAAGCACAATATAGAGTTGGAGCAAAACCTCTTCGGTTAATAAAAATCAATGATTGCTCCTCCTGCTTTAGGCGAGTACTTATTGCATCTACCAATAACATTGAAATTCCATTTTTAGTTTTATCATTTACTAGAACTGTTTTTATCATGGGAAGGGATGCATTTTTAACAGCTCGGTAACTTAACTTTAAAAAATTATATTTGTTATCTACCCGAGTTGCATTGTGCCAGCTTTCCAAAGATGGCGTTGCAGTTCCTAACACAATAGGTATATTAATATTCTTAGCACGTACCATTGCGACATCTCTTGCATGATATCTCAATCCATCTTGCTGTTTAAATGACAAATCGTGCTCTTCATCAATAATAATAATTTTAATAAAAGGCATTGGTGTAAAAACGGCAAGCCTTGTACCAATAACAATACTTGCCTCACCTGACTTTGCTTTTCTCCAATTGTCTAGTCGTTCAATATCAGTTAAATGGCTATGTAAACTTACTATTTTTTTATTAGGAAACCGTAAGTGAAATCTTTTTTCTAACTGTGGGGTCAAATTTATCTCAGGTACTAGAATCAAAGCTTGGCTCTTTGATTCTTTTAAAATATGCTCAATTAGTTGCATATAGACTTCTGTTTTACCACTTCCGGTAATACCAAATATTAAAGATGCTTGATAGCCATGTTTTTTTGTAATAGCATTTATAACTTTTTTTTGTTCATCATTTAATAAGGGTGCTTCAACTTTTGAAAAATCAACCTCAGGCTCATATCTTTTTGACTTCAGACACCCGTAAGCTTCTAACTGTCGAATACATTCTGACCAGTTAGAAGCTAATTTCATAATATCAGCTTGTCTTGTATCACAAATCAATATTGCCTCTGCAACTTTTCTTATTCTCAGTTGGCGAGCTGGTAGTTCATTAATAAATTCTTTAGTTAGTTTTGCAGTTGCTTGATAAATTAATTCAAATTGACGTACTTGATTTAAATTCTTTTTTAAACGGCTAGGTACAACAGACATTATCGTTTGCCCAATTGGATAGTGATAATATTCAGAGACAAAAGTTAGTAATTTAAACATTGAGGCATCAAAAATTATTTCAGAATCCACACTTATAACTGATCTTAATTTAGATGGATGAATATCTGAATGAAAAGAAACTCCATAAATAACCCCAATCAATTTTCTTCGTCCGAAAGGAATCGTTACATACTGGCCAATAGAAAACGGCTCCTCATTTGGCAAATAATCAAATAATCGATTAATAGGGACATTAATAGCTACTTTTAAAAATTTTTGTTTATTGTTCATTACATTATTTACAATTTAATTCCTTAAAAATAACTCGACGGATAGGGTAAAATAACTTTTTAATCTAACTATTGTAACCTTGTGAAAGCACACCTGACCGAATTACTTTTTTCAGTAGTTAAACAAATTACTGACCATACTGATCCGTCGATTATTATTATTGATAGGCCCAAGATAATCAGCCATGGTGATTTCTCTACCAACTTATGTCTCATATTATCAAAAAAATTAAAAAAATCTCCACGCGACGTTGCTGCAATCATTTTAGAGAAAATACCAAATTCTGATCTTATTAGTAAAGTTGAAATAGCAGGCGCAGGTTTCCTAAATTTCTTTTTAAGTAACAAAGCTAATAATAAAATTATTAACAGTGTTTTGAATTTGAAAGATGATTACGGTAAGAACAAAACTGGTGGCAGCCAAAAAATACAAATTGAATTTGTTTCCGCAAATCCAACAGGACCACTCCATATTGGGCATGGAAGAGGAGCCGCCATCGGTGATTGTCTGGCACGACTCTTTGAAGCATCTGGTTGGGCGGTAACACGAGAGTTTTATTATAATGATGCTGGAGAACAAATTAATAATTTAACCCGCTCTGTAAAGGCATCCTGTCAAAATATATCAACCGATAATCCTAAATTTCCTAAAGATGGTTATCATGGCGATTATATCAATGATATTGCAAAATCTTTTTTATTAATGGACTCAATAAAATGTCAGGGACAGAGTATTCGGGCATCTGGAGACATTGAAGATATGAAATCAATTCAAGAATTTAGTGTTGCCTACCTTAGAAATGAGCAAGATCAAGATTTAATAGCTTTTAAAACTGTATTTGATGTCTATAGTTTGGAGTCCTCTTTTTATAAAGACGGTAAAGTTGAAGCAGTAGTAAATAGACTAATTAAAGAAGGGCACACTTATGAAAAAGATGGTGCACTATGGCTAAAAACAACAAGCTTTGGGGATGATAAAGATCGTGTAATGAAAAAAACAGATGGTAGCTACACTTACTTTATACCTGATGTAACTTATCATTTGGATAAATGGGAAAGAGGCTTTAAAAAAGTCATTAATGAACAAGGGGCTGATCATCATAGTACAATTAGCCGGGTTCGATCTGGCCTTCAAGGGCTAAACAAAAAGATACCTGAAGGCTGGCCAGAATATGTACTTCATCAAATGGTCATGGTTATAAAAGATAAGAAAGAGATTAAAATTTCAAAAAGAGCAGGTAGTTATTTAACTTTAAAGGAATTAATTGATGAAGTAGGGTGCGACGCAACCCGATATTTTTTAGCAGCAAGAAGGCCAGACTCTCAATTAGTCTTTGATATTGATTTAGCTAAAAGTCAAAATAATGACAATCCTGTTTTTTATATTCAATATGCCCATGCCAGAATATCTAAAGTATTAGAGCAATGGGGTGGCGATATTTCAACTTTAAAACTAGATGATTCTTTTATTTTCAATAGCCAAGCTGAGCTAAAATTAATTAAAAGTATTAGTATCTATCCGGAGATTGTTTTACAGGCCACTAGTGAGCTAGCCCCTCATCAAATTGCTAATTTCCTCAAAGATTGTGCAGCAGATCTACATAGCTATTATAATGATAGTAAATTCTTAGTAGATGACGAAAAAGTTAAGATTGCTAGGCTATCATTAATCAATAGTGCAAAGTATGTATTAAAAAATGGGTTGCAATTATTAGGAATTGAAGCCCCCCAACAAATGTAAAAGGAAAGAACTTATGGCAGACGATTATAGAACTAAACATGCAAAAAAAGCTGAAGGGACGCCCTTTACTAATGGAGTATTTGTTGGTCTGCTTTTTGGAATTCTTGTATCTATTGCTGTAACTCTTTTTATTACAAACGGTAAAAGTCCTTTTATATCAAAAGATACTGCGGGGGCTTGTATAGAAATTAATTCTGCAATTGGAGACGAGGATGTCATTAATATTGATGAAGATACTGGATTTAATTTTTATGATGCCCTGCCTCTTGATAATTTAAAATACCCAAACGATAATCTACAAGCTGCTCCAGACCAATCTAGGGATGTAAATTACTTTTTACAAGTTGGTGCTTTTTCAGAAGTTAGTCCGGCAGATAATTTAAAAGCTAAACTAGCATTAATGGGGTTTGAATCAGTTATTATGTCTGCCAAAATAGGTGATGATGCTTTCCACCGCGTTTGTGTTGGCCCATATAATGACTTTAAAAAGACAAAAGAGATACGAGAAAAACTTATGATGGAAGGATTTAAAGCGAACTTAATTAAACTTACCAAGCCTAAATCAAACTAGAAAATTTAAAGGGTAATCTATGAAAAAACTAACATTTATAATTTTAATTGCAATTTCTAACTTTGTTTTTGCTGTTCAGCCCGAACCTGGTATCAATTTTAAACCGACTAAAGAAATGATTCCTACCGAATCAAAAGATAAAATTGAAGTTGTTGAATTATTTTGGTACGGTTGTGTTCATTGCTTCAACATGGATCCTTATCTAGATAAATGGGCGGATAATTTACCTAAAGACGTTACCTTTAAAAGAATTCCTGCAATACCAAGAAAAGATTGGGTTGTGTCTGCAAAAGCATATTACGCTTTAGAGTCTTTAGGCCTTGTAAACAAGTTACATGAAAAATTATTTGACGCTATACATAAAGAAAAAATACTCAAACATAATGATAAAAAAGCGCTCGTTAATTGGATTGCTATTAATGGCAAACTTGATAAAAAAAATGTAGAAGAAGCTTTTAACTCATTTTCAATGAAATCTAAATTATCCCGATCATTCAAAATATTCAAGGCAGTAGGAGCAACTGGAGTTCCAACAATGATCATAGACGGAAAATATTTTACTTCTAGCACAATGGCAGGTGGCGAACAAAATACTATCGATATAATGAATTTTATTATCAAAAACGTTAGAAAAGATAAAGCTAAAAAATAAAATTATGATTAAACATAGACGTCCTGAAACACTTAGTGATTTTATTGCCTTAAGTATTACTAAATTCTTACGACTTTTTGCTGATACTTTCTTTTCCAAAAGATATGGACATAGGGCAGTAGTCTTAGAAACTGTAGCAGGCGTTCCAGGGATGGTAGCTGGGATGTGGATACATTTAAAGTGTTTAAGAAAGATGCAAAATGACCGTGGCTGGATAAAATTACTCCTAGATGAAGCTGAAAATGAGCGGATGCACCTCATGACTTTTATTGAAATTGCAAAGCCGAATTGGATAGAACGTGCAATGATTTTATTCGCTCAAGCCTTATTCTGGCATTTCTATTTTATTTTATATGTATTCTTTCCTCGAACTGCTCATAGATTAGTAGGCTATTTTGAGGAAGAGGCTGTCATTAGCTATACCGGTTATTTAGAACAGGTTGAAAAGAATCCAGAACTAAATATACCAGCCCCTCAAATAGCAATTGAATATTGGAAATTAAAAAGTGATGCTAGATTGGTCGATGTTATTAAAGTGGTTAGAGATGATGAAATGGGTCATTCAGTTGTAAATCATGGCCTGGCGGATACATTAGATCAAGATTCTGTAACAAAATAATATCTAATCTATTTTTGCTCTCTGATTGGAGTATGCGCAATTTTCACAACTAGGATTAGATTCAGGTACTGTCTTTTGATTTATTAGCTCAAGCATTTCATCTACCTTTGATGTTATCCAAGTAATATTATGGGGATATGGAACTAATGTCTCACTAAAATCTAACTTTCCATGAAAGCCGTCTGCTCCACGGTCAGCATTTACTACCAAAAAATATGATAGCGTGCCTACCTGAAAGCCCATAGCAGTTAATAAGTAATTGTAAAAATCCATCTGAATTTTGTAGCCTTCATGATAGGGCGATGCTAAATAATAATTTGTTCTTACTTCGTAATTACTAGCTTGGGACTTATAGTCAACAACGATTAACTCTTTTGTCTTAATGTCCTGCCAAATATCATCAATACCTCCAGACAAAATTATATTAGTCTCTTTAAAGCGAGACATTAATCCTTTGCTTAGAGAATTTCTCCAATTATCCATTTCAGGATGTTTAAAGGGTACAAGATGGTCTAATCCATTCTCAATAAATATTCTATGAGGTTTCTGCTCTGCTCTACAAACATCAAATTCTTTTTTCAGTAAAATATCTGTAGTTTCATTTAAAGACCACCCTGGCATACCAGGGCTTTGAAGTCCTTTAACTCGATCTAAATAAAAGCATCGTTGACAGGTTAAAAAATCGTTGAATTTACCACGGCTGATTTTAAAATCATCTATTTGATTAGGTTCATATATTGAAGAGGCGCGACTACGAATCCCTTTTGCTTCTACTAATTCTAATTTACTATTTCTCTTTAAATTAATCATAAAAGTTATTATTTATAAATACTTATAAAGCTCCTCTGAATTTCTTTCCTTCATTGCTCTATATTTTTCTTCTACTTCGCCAACAAAAATAATTGCTTTTTCATGAATCTCTTTTATTAAGTCGTATTCCGGTAAAACTCTTTTTACATAAAGTGGATGATTAGATTCAGGATGATATGCTACAAAATCACACCATTCTCTATTTGTGCATGCTAATTGAAATTGAATTTGAAGGTTGTATTGCTTGGGTAAATTTTGTTTATTTACAATTTCATTATGGTTTTTTATATTAAGGCATTTAATCTCGATTATACCGTCTTCTCCAACTAAGCCATCAGGACTTGCTCCAGCTTCTTTTATTGTAGGGTGATTAATAAATCCAGTTAAAATTACTTTTTGATTTTTTAATTCGTAAGCATTTCTTGCTTCTGATTCAAGCTCTAAACCTCTAGCCATAGGCCCTGTCACAATATTTTTAGTTGGTGAGCCCGATATCCTCTCCAGAGTTAAATCTTGTAATAATTTTAATCTTGTTGATGAATTTTCTTTAAGTGACATTATTTTATGAATAGTTGATCCAGTAATCTTACCTAGTCTTTTTTTAAGCCATTCTTCTGTACCTTGGGGAGCATTCATATATGTATCTTACTAGAAATTTTCTTATTATTACTTACTTATAAAAATATATACCAACCTATATCGCAAAGTATCCTAATTTAATGCCATTAGCTTAATACTATGTTGTTCACATATATCATGAGCTTTTTCTTTAGCTGCAATATATCCATTTAAATCGTATTCATCCCAGGTAATATCGAATAAGTCTGAGTAGGGTCTATCTACTTCAATTTTGATCTTTTTTAATTCTCTCAATCTTAAATCAAGTCTATGTCCTAAATGAAAATAACCAAAATTTGCTACAGTTAATGTCGGTGTATAGTCCATTGCAGATATAAAGCTTGTTTTAATTTTTACTGTTTCAGGAATTTGAGTTATTTCAGGAAAAGAAATTTTTAAAGGAATAGTTTTCCCATTAAGATTTTTTTTTAGAGAAGTAGCATTTTCTTTATATGTGGATACGGATAAATATAGAACATCAACATCACATGCCCCTGGTCTAACCAGCCAACCAAATATGTGCCCATTAACACTTAAGCCATTTGTAGAATATCTTATAACTTCACTTTGAAAATCAACAGTCCAATTTTTATATTTAATTTCTTGGCGCTCACCAGCGTTAGCATAGCTGAATGGGAGAACAAACATAAATACAATAAGTATGGATACGAATGCATTCTCTAATTTCATTAACCTTCTCCTTTATCAGCAGTTTTAGTTGGTTCTTGAATTACAATAGTTACCTTTCCAACCTCAACCGTAGGTGCTGAACACCCAGTCAAAATAAACATAATTAGTAAAACTAATAATTTCACAAAAAAAAGAAAGGGAAGGCCGAAGCCTTCCGAATCCTCACGGAGAAATCTACTGTACTGAAACATTAATCTTATCAATTACTTTTTGGTTTCCACTCTCAACTGCTTCTACTAAAAAAGTCATTGCTAAAATAATTAAAATAACCATGTAAAAGTTTTTACGTGTATACATAATCTTCCTTAGTTAACTATATAAAAATCAACGTCGTTTGGCTCTCTTAAAGCTAAAGCTGCTGTCATTAGTTTTGCTTCATCTAAATTTTGTAAAGCAGCTTTTTCAAACCAATAATTTGCTTGATCTAAATCTTTTTCTACACTCTGCCCATTCTTATATAGAAGTCCTAAGTGATACTGTGCTTGTG
>Ga0209710_1001219_pt1 | contig 20386 bp, 19 predicted proteins | sample ArcticOcean_MG_C_5_FD_187436 | JGI IMG/M metagenome (GOLD analysis project Ga0209710, IMG submission 187436) | Marine microbial communities from western Arctic Ocean - ArcticOcean_MG_CB4_138 (SPAdes) (version 2) | ecosystem: Environmental > Aquatic > Marine > Oceanic | place: Arctic Ocean...
TCCTCTATCCATATATGAAAATTCTTTGTCCATCAAATAAAATCCACGTTTTAAATCATCTTTAATAATAGGATGTGCTGAAGTGCAATTATGTGCACGTAACCAAACAGTAAAAATTTTTTCATCGGGGTAATTTTTAAATATATTCAACGATTTTTCAATGAATTCGTGTTTTTTAAAGTCCCAATCTTCTTCACAATGAAAAATATATTTTGTATTGACATATGAATAGACCTTATCAATAGATTTCAATTGTCCGATATTCGTTTTATTATAAATAGACTTGATATTCAAAAAACAACTATATAAGTCAAGTATTTTATCATTACATCCAATTTTTCCAGAATCATCTATAATTATACAAGATTGTATAGGATAGGTATTGAATGTAACAAACGACTCTAATGTTTTTTCTAACAAATCAGGGCGATTACAAGATGTAATTACCAGCGTGACTGCATCATTCGTTAAATCTAATTTATTTAGTTTTACTTTGGATATAATGTCTTTGTTTTGATTATATAAAATATGGTCATCAATTTCATTTATATCATAATTATCAAAATATTGTCTATTTCTTTCTAATTTTTGATGATCGAACCAATTATTTATATCACCACGTGTGGATTTTATTTTCATAAAAAAATCAAGCGACTGTACGGCATAATGATTGATAATTAAATTTGGCTTATTTATATCGTCATATTTCAAATGTATTGTTTGACCATCTACTCGTTGTGAATGAACATCAAATGATATTAATGAACGTGTTTGGTAAATCGTTTTATGACTGTGATATGGTTTACTTGATTCATATATAGCTCGTTTTGTAAAACCTTCAACAACCGAATGAGGTTGAATAGTATGTTCATTACTTCCAAAATGTAACCAATCTACCCGGATTTGAGCGTAATTCTCGTATGTATGTAATATATTTTGAATATTTATGGAAGTTGGACTATATAAAAATTCGTCCAAGTCAATAGATGCCATCCACTTCGTTTTCTCAAGATGTTGTCTGAAATATTTTTCATATATACGTCCCTGTCTTCCAACATCTTTTGTTACAATATCATTATGCATAAGTGTAATATAATTTGAGTATTTATCTATAATCACCTTATAATCATCATTACTATTATCATTCACAAGATAAAAATGTTCTACACCGTGATGTAAATAGTGTAATATCCATTCTTCTAATATATGTGCTTCATTTTTAAAAACAGAACAAACTGAAAAATAATACATAATAATAAATATTACTATATGTTTCTAAGTTTATAATATGATAATATATTTTATATCCATAATAATATAAATGGTATAATATATTTATATTATTATGCCTAATATTGATTTAACTTTTATTACCGATTTACAAGCAGACTATACAAACTATCCCAATTTTATAGAAACTGGAACATATCTTGGCGAGACTATATTAAAGGTAGAACCATATTTTTCTAATTTGCATACTATAGAAATAAAGAAAGAATTTTATGAAAATGTAAAAAAAAGTTATAGTGGAAATAAAATAACCTTTTATCTGGGTGATAGTTCAAACGTTCTTACTGAAATACTCCCCGACATTAATGGAAGAACCATATTTTTTTTAGACGGTCATTGGAGTGCCGGAAATACCGGAAGAGGAGATAAAGATTGCCCATTATATGAAGAGTTGAATTCTATAATATTACATCATGCTGATGAAGCAATAATAATTATAGATGATATCAGATTATTCGGAAAGGGACCAACCCAAGGAACAGAAATATGTAACTGGGAAGAAATTAATGTTGAAAATATACTTAAAATAGTTGAAGACAGAATAACACATAAATATTATTTACCATCCGGCATAATTGTAGATGATAGACTTGTAATTCATATTTCAAAAAAATAGCGAATGAATATAATCATCCATATATTTTGTAAACATATCGTGCCCGAAATCAGTATAATGTCCTAAATCGTTCTGCAAGACCTTATCTTGAGAGAATTTAGATAACACATTTGATGGATTCACAAAATGAATATTATGTTTTTTACAAATCGAATCTAATATATTTATTAAATTATTTCTTGATTTAATATATTTACCATTACAAGTTGAGTTGTAATGAGAAACAATAATTAATTTTTTATTTTCTAATATTTTTTGTATTTCTAAAATGTCATTTTCTATTTCATTTTCGGTTTGATTTTCAATATTGAAATTATTAATTATTTCCGAAGGGGTATTTACAGTGTGATTCGGGAATCTCTTATCTACACATAAATGATGTAAATAAAACTGATTATGAATATATGTTTTAGTAGAACATATCTCTATTACACATAAATCTGATTTGTCAAAACGTGTTTTATAACTTTCGTTCAAATCGATATGTGACTTGTTACATATGCTTGTTCTAAAACAAAACCTATTGTAAGGATGCGGAATTATTAATTCTCCTTGTAAAAATGTTATCATTTGTATAACTTCTTTTGTAGAATGAGTATAGTTGATATCATCACTTATATTGTTGTTATGTTTTATCATATTATATAATATGAATTTTGATTTTGTCCCATTTTAAATCTTCAAGGGTGTAAAAATCGATTTATATACATAACAATCAACAAATATATCTCATAATAGTATAATATTACACATTTAAGAAGAATGAATCTACACGAAACGAATCAAATACACGGCGCTCATTCTGGGCTACAAGTAGGACAAAATCAACGCGTAGACGAATTAAATACAAGAATTGGTAGCCGTATGTTCTCTGATAGCCAATTGGAACCGAATTACGACCCCAGACCCGTCGCAACAAAACAATCTATCTTTCCGGTTATTAATCGCAGAAAACCCGTTCAAGAAACGAGAATACCTTATCCTGAGTACAATCAACAAGCAGTATTCAATCCCGGAAATGATAGAGCACCTGTTTCTGGATATATCAATAATGTTGATACCGAAACCGTATTGCGAAATCAAACATTTTCATTACAAAAAGACGATAAACACGTATATGTCCCTTCTTCCAATAGCGACTTGTATAAAACAACGGTTATCTCGAGACCATCCGTACAACCCCACCCTAATTTATTCGCGCGACCAGAATTTAGCAAAAAACAACATCCAAATGTGGAGAACGTCCCGATTGGTAATGATGAATTTTTTAATCACACGAGAACACAATTGCGAAATATGATGTAATGCTACAAATAATATACCCTTTTATCATATACATACAACGGATATGATAAACCATTTAATAAAAACCTTTACAAATCATTCAAAGGATAATATCGCATATAAATACTTGTTATCTATTGCTTTGATTTATGGTGCATTTATATTTTATCGTAATAGAGAACAAGAATTGTTTGTTCCAGAGGGTTTCCAACAAAGGGAACCATTTGTTTATAAGCAGAATAACAAAATATATGATACGTTCTATGCCGAAATATACGATGAATTGACTGAATCCGAAAAAAGGGCTCGGTGGGAACTTACGCAATTAGTTCGTTTAACAGACCCTGACCCGAATAATAGTATATTTTTAGATGTAGGTAGCGGAACGGGCAACATTATAAATGAACTGACAACCGCTGGATATAGAGCACACGGCATTGATAAATCAAAGGATATGGTTGAATATTGTGAGACAAAGTGCCCGAAATCGGAGTTTACACACGGCGATGTGACTGATAATATGATGTTTGACAAAAATGTATTTACTCATATATTATGCACTGATTTCACGTTGTATCAAATGGAAGATAAAACCAACTTTTTCACGAATTGTTATCATTGGTTGAAACCTGGTGGATATTTACTAGTTCATTTAGTTGATAAAAAGAGGTTTAGTATTACTACTCGAAATGATGACCCGGAAACCCAATGGCAACCCATGTTCAAAACTGACACGAAACGCAAAACAGACGTTAAATTGGAATACGAAGATTTCAAATATCACGGTGAATATCAATTCGCCGAAAATACCAACAAGGTAACCTTTAAGGAAACATTTGTAGACAAAGATACAAAACACATTCGTATTAACGAACAAGTGTTGTTTATGGAAGATATCCGCGAAATTACAAATCTTGCGAAATCCATTGGTTTCATTTTTCATGCAAAGGTTGATATGGGAAATTGTAATAATGATGATAACCAATATTTATATGTTCTCGAAAAACCACAATAAGTAATAATCGTAGAAAAAAATTCACAAAATATAATAGATGCTTGTGCTCCAATATATTTTGATTACAGTAACCCTTACCATTCTTGTATTAATCGCGTGTATTAAAATAAAATATCCTTTCTGGAACCTACAACCTGTATACCACACATATGATTACTGGCGTTATTTATACGTATATCCATTTATCATTTATAAATACCGTCCTGTAAAAACCAAATTTTGCGACTTTGATAGAACCATAACATTACCCTATGTGGATTGTTCTCTCGAACATAAAAAAACACTTACTGATTTGATACAATGTTACTATATTAATAATGAACGTATCATTCATACAATCACAGAACAGGATGTAGACGCATATTTAACTGATAGCGTCGAACCATCGTTTGTATCTTTCTATTACGAGCAGAAGTATGATGAAAAACACGATAAATCGTCTATTAATCCAATAGGTTGTATAACATCGCGCGCCAAAACATTCTATTATAGAGTTACCAATCTTGAAAACACATATGAAGAAAAAACCATTTATTTTTTAGATTACATTAGCGTTCATAGAGAACAAGATGTATTACACGCGAACCGTACATTATTACAAACACACGAATATAACCAGCGTATTCAAAACAAAAACGTCCATATTTCTTTACTAAAAAAGGAAATAGACTTGTTTGATGGTGTAATACCACTTACTACATATGACACAACCACTTATTATTTGAGTAACCATCCAATCTCCTCTTTGCCAGAACATTTCCATATATCGTCTATCGGGAAAGAAAATATTTCACTGTTAACAGATTTTATTGAAACATTGACAAAGACCAATTTTCAACATCAGTCTTGTTTATTTGAGATATGTATTATAGAATCTACTAGCTACTTGTTATCACTAATAGAACAAGGATTAATATATATATATTGTTTGAAAAACAAAAAGGAGGTTCTCGGGTTTTACTTTTTTAAAGATATAAAAACACAGTATGATGAATTTGAAGGAAATACATTACAATGTTATGCGAGTGTAATGAATTGTAATACCGAAATAGTATTTTTCAGAGGATTTTTACATAGTTTACAAGAGATACGGAAACAAAAACCGCAATTCAAAATGTTTCTTTTTGAAAACACAAGTCATAATCAAATTTTATTGAAACATTGGAGAACCTCATATACACCCATATTTACCAATAAAACTGCTTATTATTTGTATAATTTTATTTATCCTTGTTCTCCTATAGCACCTGAAAAAATACTATTTATAAATTAGGTAATCTATACAAACCTGTTTATCGCGTATATTTACCTACCCTTGCGAAAGAATCGGCAACAAAAATGATGAATATTCCTAAAAATGTATATAATAAAAATTCTTCTGTCACATTATCCGTTTTTTCATATTGCTGTTGTTCCATTAGATGTATCATGTAGTTCATCTTCTCTGTAAGGTTGTCATTCACACCAGAACCACCACCATTGATACCCATTTTGGCGTAATATGGAACCGTTTGCGCTGTATTATATGAGCGATTGTAATTACTATATACGTTTTTATCATTATCATTTGCGTTATAATTACGATTTGGTTCTCCATGTATACTTGAAGCAACCCCCGAAGACTTGAATTGGACGGGTGGAGGAATATACAACGGTTTATGTTCGTTTTCGTTACTGTAATCTTGTTTTACATTTATCTCTGGGGGGGACAATGGTTTGAATTCGCCCATTTTATTGTTCTCTTCGCCATCATTCATGGTTATTTTATTTAATAATTCATTTACTTTGGATTCTCTATTTTCGTTTGTTTGATTGTCTTTCACAATGGAATTCATAGTAGTATAAGATTCTTTATTGAAATCACTTGTATTTTGGGGTCTAAGTTTGACCGTCTTTCTAATAGTGGATATTCTCTTTTTATTCGGTGATTCGTCATTCGACCAGGTTGATGCGGTATTTAATAAAGACATTTACAAATAATTAGTAACTTAAAAAATAAGCAGATATTATTTTGGGAAATACGACATTCATTTGTATAGTTGTATTGTAAAAAATATCCTATAAAAGTAAGTAAGAGTAATGACGAATACAAATACAATCGCGCAATTTATCCCAATTGTATTTATTTTTGTATTATTGTCTAATTATACTGGTTGCGTATTGTTCAGTCATACGATTTTAGGAAAGTTATTGGCTATAAGCGTTATCTTATTTTACACGGCAATTGATAAGACAATCGGTTTGTTTGTATGTGCGATTGTAATCGTTTTCTATCAAATGGATTGTGTAGAAAAACTGCTAAATATAGAGAACTACGGAAATATTGATGGAAAATATCGGTCTGTCACAGAGAATTTCGAAAGTTACCAAGAAACAAAAGAATTCATGGCGACTGATCCCACCGCACAGCAACAGTTTTTAAAAGAACATTGCAATGAAGGTTCGTTAAAATATAAAGATTTAGCGGTGAAGAATGACATGGCAGAACACGTCTTCCCCGAATTAAAGTTCAATAATAAACCGTGTAATGTATGCTCTGGTGGTTGTTCGTTTTCGATTATAGAGTCTAAAATACGTGCGGAGAAAGAGTTGGCAATAGAGACACAAGAGTAACACTTATGGTGAAATACAATATCGTTTGGATATATTGTATTGCAATTGATTTACATATTAAGGTTTATTCTTGATACAGTCTCTATTATTAGTCCGTGGGACTATGGATTTTAACCTTTTTTCAAAATAAAAATTGAATGTAATTGATATATATATATATTTTGCAATAAATATTAACGCACAATATATATATATATCAATTACATGAATAAATTTGGTAAATATAATTATACATCAGATACAAATTTTGCGATTAAAGGAACAGATAGTGATTTTCTTTATATAAAAGCGACGGAGGTAAATGAATTACGAAAAGATACTCCATTAAAACGATTAATAGAACAGAATATATTAGATATAACTGAGACGGAAGTCAGTTTAGATAAGAAGGGCGGTCTTGATAACAAAGTAAGTTTAGCAGATGAATACGGTAATCCTATACTATATAATAAATATAAATTCAAATGCACACTTATTCAATCGCCAGACCCTGACATAAATGAAAATGATTGTTTGGAATTTGCAGAGTATTTAACATCAAGAGTCGTACATCAATTAAATGAAGATGACAACTCGCTGAAATTACTTCCATATAGGTATGATGCGATAGTATTACAGTCAAAAGATTTACCAACTAATTTACCAATATCAATTCAGTGTCTGGATAATGACTTGAATGTTATTTCAAATGACAATATAAATAAATTCGGGGATTGTGATGAGAAAAATGAATATATAACAAAGTTGGTTAACACCGACCACAAAGATGAAAATGCAAACCCGAATGAAGGAGAAACTTACGCAATCGTAACAATTGATAGTCTAACCGAAGAAGAAGAGTGTGATTTAATAAAATCACGCGAAAAAATTATTTTACCGGAGGGGGAGGATACGGGTTCATATAAAATACCGTATCATATCGCAAGTGTAATATATAAATCCGGCGACATAAATATAACTTTAGAAGCGGCAGAGGACCCATCTATTACTGCAAAACAGCCACAGTTTTCATTTTATACTATAAAAAACACATCTATGAACTTTCATAATTATAGAAAAAAATCGTATGACATAGTTAATAAGGATCGAAATGGAAGAGAATTATTAATGAATACGATAGTATTAATGCCTCGTAATAAAGATATATTGCTGAAAGAAATATGCAATAGTGATGAATATAAAAAACAATCCAATGTATTATCTAGTCGCAAACGACCCAGCAAACCTGATGATATGAACCAAAGTAAAATAAGTAAAATAAGTAAAACAGCAGGTGGGAAATCAAAGAAAACGCCAAAAAACGTAAAAAACACGCCAAAAAATGAAGGACAATCTAAAACTAAAACTAAAACTAAAACTAAAACTAAAACTAAAACTAAAACTAAAACTAAAACTAAAAGAAAAAAGTAGTTTCAAATGCTACGTTTTATTGTTATAACAATAATACAAAAACACGAAATATATCACATTGGTAACACCCGCGCGCACTAACACTTTCACTTTACACGCCTTATTGCTCTTAATTATAGGGTCAATAATAGCCCTTACCTTAGTCTCTACGTCACGAATATTGGGCGAACGCTTTGACTTACCAGCCGATTTTACAATGTTTGTCGATTTCAATCTGTAATATCTCCATATTTCTGTTCTGCTTCGGCGTGTGAATGTTCTTCACACCATTCATCAACCGCACCCGTATGTTGCGACGATTAAATATAAATTTTTCTGTTCCACTCATTGTAAATGTGTACGGATGTATACTATAGCTAAATACAAAATCGAACTATCCAAGATGAGATAGAATATATCCGTGCAATGTATAAATGAAAAAAGAGAAACACGATTTTTTTACGAATATTCATAACCATATTCAAGTGATAAATGACAGTAAGATATTCGCAGGACTAATGATTATTATTCTAAATATTGCAACCCGTTTTGTAAGTTTCAAGTTTAGTAAAAGTGTCGAGTCTTATGTAAAAAATACATTTAGCCATCAATTATTAGTATTTGCGATTTCGTGGATGGGAACCCGAGATATCTATATAGCACTCGGGATTACAACCATATTTATACTCTGTTCCGAATATTTGTTTAACGAGGAAAGTAATTTTTGTATATTATCCGAAGAGTTTCAAGATTACCACAAGACATTGAATGACGAAGAAGAGAACCACAAAGAAGTTTCCGAGGAGGATATAATGAAAGCAAGAATTGTAATGGAAAAGGCAAAAAAACAAAACAAGTTACAAGATGATGAATTGCAAGGAATTGCGATGAAATAATTATGCGAATTTTTGTGTTCGCATAATATAAAGTAGAAGAATTCAATATGCCATATGAAATAAGAGAATTAGTAATAAAACTTGATACAAATATAAAAGGTGATAAACCTATCGATTTCAATGGGAATATGTTATATTTTCCAGAAGAAGAAAACCCACCGCAGGTTGGAGGTAACCCGTATATTTGCGTAGATATAAAATATACCAAGGATTTACTCAGTGTAATTGACGAAACCGATATATATAAGTTTTTTTTTGACAAGCCGTATTTAATGAGTGTATTAGATGAATATCAAGACAAAAACGAGACAGAAATAGATGATAAAGACGAACACACGATTAGTAAACACAATATTATGTTTTGTATAAAAACAATTTTCCCCACTAAATATTATACTATAAATAATATTCATCAGTCAATCCAGTTAAAATATTCCAGTGGTGCTGTCCCATCCCGCAGTCATTATTGGTTTAATCCATTCAATACTAAAAATGCCTATCTAAAGATAGGTGCTACCGAATATACAGTTGCAAAAGTAACATGGTTAAATGATGTATTAAATCATCCAGAATATAAGGAGTTACTTGATGTTACGAGCAATGTTTTAGGCAATTACAATAGAGATATAAAACAGTCGGCATATATAATTCGTAAACATTTCGAAACATATAAAAACAAATTATTGAATTTGTATCGGGATGCGTATTATAAGAATAATAAGTTTGCAAACGAATCAATGGCCGATGGAAACGATACCGCAGATAACCTATCATTAATGAAATCGCTTGTTCAATATTTTAGAAAAGACCCACAAGAAATAGAGAAAACGAATAATTTTATCATACAAGTTGGTCCCAGTCCCAGTCATAATATTTTTAAACCCACCCCCAACAACCAGGAGAAATCGAAGGATTTGACGGATTTGGAAGATTTATTAAAGTCAACTAAACACATAACCACCGATTCGAACTCGAATATATCGGACATATTCGGACGTCAAGGTGGAAATTACAAGGTATTTTTGAGCGGACCAACAATTGAAGAACATAATAAGTTTTTCAGTGCAATTGGTAAAATAGAGAAAGTTATAGAAAAATTAAGCCTCCCACCAATCAATAAAAACTATGAAATCATCAAGAATGATGCCTCGGAATATTTATACACTGCACGTGAACCAACTATTATTGAAATAGAAACATCCGCGTTGAAAATGTTGAACGATGATATTAAAAAAAAACTATTCAAGAAAGTCAAACTATTAGGGGAAGTCAAACTAATTGATAATTATAATATGCTACTAACATCCGGATTAGTAACAGACAACAATGTTTTATATCAAAATGATAATATGATAAACTATTTTAATGTGATTCGGTTGTTTACCGAGATGCGGACGAATACAGAATTGGATGATATTCTGTTAGATTTACAAGTACCTGACAATGAAACTGTGAAAAAAGCGATTCTTAGATTAACCGACATTTTGAATATCATCCATAAAGGAACGGACCAGAACGAAAATCTTAAATTATTAGATATAGGTAGCAATACTATTACAGTTGACGGTGTCCGTAAAAACGAAATATACGTACATTTAGATTTAATACAAGGAATTGTGAATGATGATAATAAGAATGATGTATTTTGTCATTATACTAATCGACTACTTGGTGATAAATTAGATAAAATTACAAGCGGACATCCAGACTGGATGGTATCCGAACATATGGAATTGGTCGAAGTAAAAAAAACAGAAAAAAGCGATACCACGATGTTAACAAAAGCAGAACAAATAGTCAAGGACGGTTTTAATAAAGTAAGTCAAGGTTTTAATAAAGTAAGTCCAGTTATACCTACAACTACAAGTATTTCACAAGATAAGGATAACAAGGAAAATGATGATCGGTTGCAAAGATATTTAACAGGCAAAGGTATAACCAAAGTTAAATATAGGAACACAATAGATTCAGATGATAAATCGGTTTTAGAATTTATTCAAAAAAAAAACGACGATAAATTATATAATTTATTATTGGAATATGAGAAACTTCCCAAACCCAAAATGAATAATATAAACGAGCCGAATTCAGTTATTAATGAGATAGAATTATTGGACACAAAATATAAAAAAATCATAGAACAAAACAAATTCAAATTAATTAATAAACTCATTAAGAAGGACGACATAAAAAAAATTACGAAAAACAATTTGGAAAACCAACTGTATATAGATGTTATACGGAGTTTTATTCCGTTGAAACAGGGTGGCAAAAAAAGACATACAAAGAGAAAGAGTAGGATTGTTTCAAAACAAAACAAAAAAAGACATACAAAGAAACAATATAATAATAGATAATTTTTGTAAAATGTAAAATACAGAGAATATGATAATATATTTTACATTTATGAGTTTACAATTGTGGAGAATGAAATATGTGTTTACTTATTTTTTACTGAAAACCGCCTTTCCCTTCTTGAATTTACCAACTTCATCGCCAATATCCTCATCCTCGGTGATTTCGAATATAATACCATTTTGTTCGTCTGTAGTATAATAAGATTTACTATTTATTTCTATTTCAAACACTTCTTCCTCCTCCTCCTCCTCGGCAGATACTTCTTCCTCGGCAGATACTTCTTCCTCTACTTCTTCTTCTACTTCTTCCTCCTCCTCATCCGCAGATACTTCGACTTCCTCTTCCTCCTCATCCGCAGATACTTCGACTTCCTCTTCCTCCTCATCCGCAGATACTTCGACTTCCTCCTCCTCCTCATCCGCAGATACTTCGACTTCATCTTCCTCCTCATCCGCAGATACTTCGACTTCATCTTCCTCCTCATCCGCAGATACTTCGACTACTTCGACTTCCTCTTCCTCCTTATCCGCAGATACTTCGACTTCCTCTTCCTCCTCATCCGCAGATACTTCGACTTCCTCTTCCTCCTCATCTACCACCGATACTTCGACTTCATCTTCCTCCTCCTCCGCAGATACTTCGACCTCATCTTCCTCCTCATCCGCAGATACTTCGACTTCGACTACTTCGACTTCCTCATCATCGTCAGATACTTCTACTTCGACTTCCTCATCATCGTCAGATACTTCTACTTCGACTTCCTCATCATCGTCAGATACTTCTACTTCTTCCTCATCATCCTCCTTGGTAGATTTTACATTGACCACACCCGGTTCGGTTTTAATTACGACAGTATCATCAAGAGTTAAATCGATTACATCAGTTTTTACATTTTTTGTAGTATGATTACAGCAGTTGCAATTAGATGATTTCTGACGGAACTCGGGTAAACTGTAAATCAAATTCTTTAATGCCTTATTTTTCTGTTTTAGTTTCTTATTTTTTTCTACGATTTTTTGTACCATGGGAAGTGCCATAATGGCGGCCAATGTGTCGTTCTCCATAATTGATTTCATCTTATACTGATATGAGTGTTATATATACTACTAATAATGATCTGCTAACAAATTCAATTTTTTAATTGTGTATGTAAAGTATATCCAAATTATATTTCTATATCAGTTACCAATTGATTTTTTGCCAGGTATCAATGAATAAATCGCGCGTATCGTGTCCTAATTTCGGTCCAAACCACTTTTCTGGATAACACACAATAGATTGTTTATTTGTGTTAAGAAATGCCCCCCACCAACTGAATGTACTATTTGCAATAATATTATCGTGACAACAACTCATCAATAACATTTGTTCCCAATCTTCCATATCGTCGGTTGCTTTTACAAATGCGATACTAGTGAAGTGCTTTTCTAACTTGTGAATAATATTCATTACAGAATTTGTATCTTGTTTTTCGCAAAAATACAAACACGTTATACTCTTGTTTGAACGGTTATTTTTTAGATGGCATAACGCATTATAATAATATTCATATGGCATTATTGGATGTGCGTCTTGAGATTGTAAATAATCGCCTATACGAAAATGCATGCTAACAATATTGGTATCGATCGTAAAAATATCGGCATATCGAGTTCGTAAATCAGTTTGTAATTCAGTGAAAGGAACCAGTTGTAAGATTGTGTCCCATTCAGATATAAAATATTTAAAGCTCTGGAAATAACCATATAATAGGATATTATTCTGATTAAATGACATTAATGGTTGATATGTGAATGTATTTTCTTTGTAAGTTGGATATGATAATAAATTCTGGTTGGTACAGGCATTATCGTCAAAATTTGTATAATTCTTCAATGATTGTAATAAGTTGTTCCAATAGGTATTACGTGAAATCCCAGATGTTAATGTATCTGAATAGGGGAAAACGCATTTTCTCTTTTCGCGTATAGAATACGCAATGCAAGTAAAAATTTGAAACAATTGGTTGCCCAATCCACCCATTAAGAAAATACTTACTTGTTTTTCGGATGTAACTGTCATTGTGATATACAATATAACAATGACATTTCTATATTGTTTCCCAAATCGAACAAATTATAAACCAAAATGTTCTTTCATAATATCAGACTTACTTGGTCCCGCTACGTGCTCGCTTTGACGTTTCACTTTATACATAGTTTTGGTAGTTTTGTTAGAAGACCCACTTGTTTTCGTAGTATCATTGTCTTCGTGTAGCTCGGGTAATACACGGGTCATAGGTTTATCAACTACAACTAACATGTGGTCTGTTCCTAGCATTTTGCGATATTCTTGTATAGTAAGGTTACCGTAGAATTTATCTAATAAAAAATGGGGGTCAGGAGCAGGTTTGATACTTTTTTTATGTTTATATACGGTTCCATATACTTGGTTTAATAAATGGTATCGTTCGAATTTTGCGGAATCATCTATATTTTCTTTCATAAGATACGCGGTTGCACATTCAGGACGACAAAAAGAACCATAACACGTATATTCGTCATTGGAAATATGTTTCGGAATATAATATGAATTATTGTCAAATTCACAAGTGCACCAAAAACACGCCGATTTTTTATCATTATTATTTGCCTTATATAGTTGTAACTTCAATTCTTTGATTTTAGACTGTAATTCGGTTAGAGATACATCTGTATCGTCATCTTCGTCGTGAACGTGATTACTACAGTTGCTACATAAATGAGATGATTTTGAATGATTATTTATATTATCATTTTTATATGCGGCTTCACAGTGTTGGGTTATAGGTATTGTTTGTTCTGCGTCATAATCAAAATGTGTATATATATTTGAATCTTCTACATTAAATGATTGAATAGTAGGTGGGATCTTAGGGTTATATTCGTGAGGATTAATAAAAACGGTGTCAGTCGTGTTGTTAATAATATCATCCATCGCGCACTTTAAATGTAGAATAACATTTGTAATATTATGTTGGTCTTCTGGATTAGAAGTTTCTGTGAGAGCGATTTTACCCCCCTTCGGTTTTCGTCCTCTTTTCTTTGCAACAACTGGTTCGGTTGGTTCCAATTCGGACTTCTTCTTTCTACCCCTCTTTTTTTTAATCGGTTCTTCGTGAGTATCCATAATTTAACTATACTGTTACATAATATTTGTATAATATCTCTATGTTGTTTTGTAAATAGTTTTGACCGAATGTATGAGAACGAGAGAATAAAAAATGTATGCGTAATAGTTAGAATATACACGTATTTTTATTGGATGTTGTAACAATTTCTACATAATGGAACGTAATTATCCGAACCAATTGAGATTTGTTGTTCTTCATGGGATTTTCTAAATGAAAACAGTGCATAGTTAGAACAACTATTACAATTTGCTTTTAATTTAATTACATTGTCACAAATTGGTATTAAGTCCAAAATCCCCCCAAATTTATCACGCTTGAAATCACCATCGAGACCACATACATATACCTTTTTTTTATGTATATCTACCAATTCTTTAATCACATCATATAAATCATCAAAGAATTGTCCTTCGTTAATAAGAATCGTGTCTATATCTTTGATGTCATTTACATTACATACATCCGTTAATGTATTTGTAAAAATACATGGTATCATAATTTTGTCGTGGGTAGAAAGCATTGTATCGTGGTATCGCGTATCCCCCGAATAATTAATAACCATTATATTTTTTCCTTGTTGATATTCCGAGTTATAAATATCAATAATCCGGGTTGTTTTACCAGAGAACATAGGTCCTAGGATAACTTCTAAAAATCCACTATTAGACAATTGTTCCATATTGGTGTGTGTAGTATTATAATATTCATCTTATATCTTTTTTCAATTAGAATCAATTTTTCGATTAGAATCAATTTACAATCATTTCATAATATGAAAACAACTTAAAATCGTGAGTATACATATTTATACTATCACCAATTCAAATGGAACGTGCCAATACAACAATACCTTGGATTGAAAAATATCGTCCGTCGAATTTTGACGATATTGTATTAGATGATATAAATAAACAGATGTTTAAAAATATATTGTCTCAAAATTACTTCCCCAACTTATTATTTTATGGACCACCAGGAACCGGTAAAACAACAACCATTATCAATATAATAAAAGCGTTTCAAAATAATAATAATGACGATGCGAATGGTAGTATAATACATTTAAACGCATCCGATGAAAGGGGGATTGATGTCATACGCAATCATATACAGCAGTTTGTAAAATCAAAAAATATCTTCAAATCTGGGTTGAAATTCGTTATATTGGACGAGGTGGATTATATGACAAAGAACGCACAAAACGCATTAAAATATTTAATACAGTCTTATACTACAAATGTCCGCTTTTGTTTGGTATGTAATTATATAAGTAAGATAGATTATTCACTGCAGAATGAATTTATATGCGCGAGGTTCAATCAATTGCCAAAAAATGAAATATATAAATTGATACAAACGATTGTTACGAAAGAACGATTGTGTTTAAAAGAGAATACGATTCATACAATTATGCATAATTATAATTCAGATATACGAAGTATGATAAACTATATTCAATTAAATCAGAATATAATAGAATGGAATGATAATATCATAACGGATATCATATGGAAAAAAATGAATGAGATATTGATAGATACACAAACAGAAGAGAAAATAGTTATATTCAAAGAATATATACATGATGTTAGTATCAAATACAACACAGACAAAAAATGTATCCTGAAAGACTATTTTAATTACTTGATTCGTATCCATCCAGAAAATATAACCGATGATTTTTTAAATATCGTCGAAATTACAATGCATTCAAAAGAATATCATATCAATAATGTAGTAGACTATATTGTTCGGCACATAAAATTGAAAAAAAGAATGAGTAAAACGAAATAGAGAATAGGTATATCAAAATGCAAAATATTGTAGACGATGAGTGGTCAAATTTCTTGAAGTTTCAGCATTTGAATGGAACCGTTAATAATTATAGTACTGCACCAGATGTATTAATCGAAAGTGAATGTATTGATAAGGTAGAGACAACAATTATTCCTGAATGTGAAGATTTATATATTTCAACGACAACCAAGGTGTTATATTTAAATCAACCGATAGATATTCATAGTATATTTTGGAAAATAGACATATTAGAATATTGGAAACCCGAAAGTGGTGTAATAAAGAAGCAAATCAAAGTAGTATCAAATAGCAAAGAAGATGTGAAAGATTACTATAAAAAAATAGAAAATATACCATATTGCAATGAACATATTATAAAACAAATTGACAACCCCGACGCACGTATGATAAAATACAAAGATGAGCGTAAAATAACAGTGGGGTTGTCACGAAAGGATATAATGAACTATCGTTGTAAAGTCAAGAACGCATTTTACAATTGTTTTGCGATTGTTTTGCGATTCAAACAACACGGTATCTTTCGTGAAATACACGTAAAAGTATTTAATACTGGTAAAATGGAAGTGCCAGGTGTATTGAATATAGGAATTCTTATTATTGTCAAGGAAATGATATACAATTTAATATCACCACACGTATTAGAACCACTGAAATACTTAGATAGTGATATGGAAGAAAATGTGTTGATAAATTCCAATTTTAATTGTGGATTTTATATCAATCGTGAGAAATTATATAATATATTACGTAGTGAAAAATACAATTTAGAAGTGTCATACGATCCTTGCAGTTATCCAGGGGTGAAATGTAAATATTACTTTAACAATGAAACTGATAACAACAAGGTGCAAGTGGGTGGAATTGAGACAATGGATAATAATATGAAATTATCTGAACTGGATAAAACGAATAAATATAGCGAGATCTCTTTTATGATATTTCGCACCGGAAGTTGTTTAATTGTTGGGAATTGTACTGAAAAAAAATTACGTTGCGTGTATAAATTTATTAAACAAATCCTACAAGATGAATACCATAATATATATGTAATCAATACTGCGGATGAAGTAAAAAAAAAGACGGAGAAGATACGTAAAAAGACAATTGTATTTACAAAAGACAAATATGATGAAATGAATATGTAATAGTTGGATGATATTATACATTTTTTCATATAACGACTTAAAGTAATTGGACCGTAAATATAATATATAATGTCTTCTAATAATGAGGAAATGAAAGTAGATGGGTATAGATTGCCCGAATCGAAGACATTGCAACACGTAATTAAACTCTCCATAGTTGAAGATAAACCAATTATGATGGACTATTGGACGAGTTCGTTGGATAAAAAGGCATTGATTGGTGTAAAAGAAAATAATGAAAAATTATTAGTCAAGAGCGAAGATGAATATACGAGTCCGGTTACTAAGATTTTCAGTGTAGGTAATGAGTTTATTGTAATGACCGAGAATTCGATTTATTTAGTAGATAAAGAGATACCTACAAAACGTATCTCTTCATAAATATATACATTTTTCTGTATGGAAATATGTATATAAGTATAGTATAGAAGATAACAATGTTATATGAAAAATTCGTAAAAGGGTTCTTAATAGATAATAAATGGACGATTATATCATATTTTGCAATAGTCGTATCATTTTTCCCAATCGAAGGAATTGTATTACCAAACATATATGCTAAAATTTTTAGTCAATTGGATAAAACTACAGTATTTCCCGATATAACAAATATTTTTCAAAATGTGAAATTAATGAACCTGCCGGGTTCATTGATTATTGTAGTTGTAATATGGTTTTTAATCATATTTTCAAGTGCGATCAAACATTATTACGAGACGCTACTTATACCCGAATATGCGAATTATGTTCGTAATGTTATATATGACGCAACTATAAATTCATACAAAACTGATTTTAAAGATATAAAAACGGGTGAATATATTTCTCGTGTTCTTGAGGTGTCACGTAACATAAAGGAATTGTTCCAATATATTGTGCGTGCATTTATTCCAGATTTGATTATTTGTTTTATTTTAATGTTGTATTTTTTATTTGTCAACTTTGAATTGGGTGCAATGATATTTATATCATTTGTGTTATGTGGCATTCTTCACTTTGTTGGTGGAAACTATTTAATTGAACGAATAATTGATAAAGAGAATTATTTTAATAATTGTGTGGGTGAAAATTTACAAGACAGTTTGGATAATTTGATGAATGTATATATAAACAATGAATCAGATAACGAAATAAAAAAAAATAAGAAACGCGAAGGCATTAATCGTGATAAAATGAAAAGTGTGATGATGATGCAAACCGTTCAGTTGTTAGTAGCTCAAATTATAACAATATTCGTGTATTGTCTGGCAATATTTTCATTGTATAGAATGGTTAAAAGTAACACGGTGAAAACAACCCAAGCCGTCGTGCTAATATTGTTATTGGGACAATACTTGACATATTCACTTACATTGAATTATAGTATAGTTCACAATTTGGTTTATAAACTGGGCATTTCTCTTTCTGGCGAGGAGTTTTTCAAAGATATTTTCAAGACTGATAGTGAACGCATTAAAAAAGATACAATTACAAAGGGAAGTGTCGTATATAAAAACATACATTTCAAGTATAACAAAGAAGATGAAGGATATTTATTTAATGGTCTCAATCTGGATATTGAAGGAACGAAACGATATGCTATAATAGGACGTTCAGGAACTGGTAAATCGACTCTAATGAAAATGTTGATTGGTATGTATCCCCCAGAAGATGGCGAAATTATGATTGATGGTGTTAATATTAATGAAATCGATGTAGAATATTTACGAAACAATGTAAACTATGTCAATCAGCGAACAAACTTATTTAATGAAACCGTAGTATACAATATGTTGTATGGAAACAATCATCTCACTGAAGCAGAATTAATAACAAAATTAAAAATATATAAGTTAGATGAAGTGTTCTCCGAGCTGGCGGATGGGATAAAATCTGAAGCAGGAATTCACGGGACAAATTTGTCTGGTGGTATGCAAAAAGTAACTATGTTAATGCGAAGTATTTTGAAACCATCAAAAATATTAATATTAGATGAACCATTGGCTGGATTAGATGAAAATACGCGTATAAAGGTAATAGATATGATATTAAATGAAACGCAAGATAAAACAGTAATAGTAATTACACACGACAAGGAAATTTTACCCTATATGGATAAAGTTGTAAATTTGAATGAATTGTAAAATTTGAATGAATTGTAAAATTTGAATGAATTGTAAAATTTGAATGAATTGTAAAATTTGAATGAATTGTAAAATTTGAATGAATTGTAAAATTTGAATGAATTGTAAAATTGAATTAAATGATAGATTGTTTGTTACAAAATATAATAGATATATATAAGTGGAAAATGAAGTTTTGTGACAAATGCGATAACATGTATTACATTAGTATCAATTCGGAGGATGAAAATCAATTGATTTATTCGTGTAGATATTGTAATTATGTTGACGAGACAATTTCAACCGAAGGAGTATGTGTAATGAATACGAATTTAAAAGGCGGTGAAAAGGTTTTCGAACATATTATAAATGAACATACCAAAAACGACCCTACACTACCCCGTTTATATAATAAAAAATGCCCCAACGCAGAATGCGACACTGAAAAGGGCGTCATTTACATACGATATGATAACGCAAACTTGAAATATTTATATTTATGTGTGAAATGTGACACAAAATGGAAAACGGACGATAAGTTGTAAATAAAATTATTGATTGTATACTATATTTTTATTTGATAAAATTGAAAACATTACAATTAGAATTAACTATTTAGAAACAGTAGAATATCTCTTGATATAGAATAAGGAACCAGAAGCAAAATGATGAATGATGATGAACCATATAATAGCGAAATCGACAGTGA
>Ga0209710_1001222_pt1 | contig 20316 bp, 18 predicted proteins | sample ArcticOcean_MG_C_5_FD_187436 | JGI IMG/M metagenome (GOLD analysis project Ga0209710, IMG submission 187436) | Marine microbial communities from western Arctic Ocean - ArcticOcean_MG_CB4_138 (SPAdes) (version 2) | ecosystem: Environmental > Aquatic > Marine > Oceanic | place: Arctic Ocean...
CAACAATAATGCACAGAATTAAAAGAGGGGCTTTCATGTAGTGTGATTTAAAAGTTAAATGGAGCATCTAATCTACATTAAAAACTGAAGACAAGCCAAAAACAATGGAATTACTTGTGAAATCTCTATAAAATCTACTAAAAGCGCCTTATTTTTGCAGAATGATAGAAGATAAAAACCAAGAACATACATCTCTAGGCTCGCTAGGAGAATTTGGGCTAATAGAACATTTAACCAATAAATTTAAGACTAAAAATGCTTCAACTCTAAAAGGGATTGGGGATGATGCTGCCGTGTTAGATTTTAAAAATAAATCGGTTGTATTAACAACTGATTTATTGGTGGAAGGAATTCATTTCGACCTGAGTTATATGCCCTTAAAACACTTGGGTTATAAAGCGGTTGTGGTCAATTTATCTGATGTTTACGCAATGAATGCTAATGCGACCCAAATAACAGTTTCCATTGCTGTTTCTAATCGATTCTCGTTGGAGGCTTTAGAAGCTCTTTACGATGGAATCCATAAAGCTGCAGAAGTGTACGGCGTTGATGTTGTAGGTGGCGATACGACTTCATCTAAAACGGGTCTTATGATTTCTATCACGGCTCTTGGAGAAGTAGATTTAGAATCTGTAGTAAAACGAAGTGGTGCTCAGTTAAATGATTTATTAGTAGTTAGTGGGGATTTAGGCGGGGCTTACTTGGGACTTCAAGTTTTGGAACGCGAAAAACAGGTTTTTAAAGTGAACCCAAATAGTCAACCTGATTTAGACAATTATACATATATCATTGAACGTCAGTTAAAGCCAGAAGCTCGAAAGGATATTATAAAACTTCTTAAGGATCTTGATGTTTTGCCGACGTCTATGATTGATGTTAGCGATGGCTTGTCGTCAGAGATTATCCACTTGTGCAAACAAAGCGAGGCAGGTTGTGATTTGTATGAAACAAAGATTCCCCTAGATCCTCAAGTTATATCAACATGTGAAGAGTTTAATATGGATAGCACTACAGTTGCCCTAAACGGAGGTGAAGATTATGAACTATTAATGACAATTTCTCAAAAAGATTTCCCAAAAATTAAAGGCAACCCAAACTTAACGGTTATTGGATATATGACCGATGCGAGAAATGGAATGAACTTAGTAACTCGTGGTGAAGCTAAAATTCCTTTAACTGCTCAAGGCTGGAATTCTTTGGACTCGGATTCAGAATCATAACAACTTAGTTCCAGTGAAGACTTTCAATCAGATGAATCATGTCTTTTTGAATGTACTTAATGGCTGGTAATATAGAATCGTAGTTAGGTTCTGTTTCAAAATAAAGAGCTCCTGATAAAAAATGTTTACTACTATCAGTTACATAAAACTGAGATTGAGAGGCGACATTTCCTTTAATGTCATAAAACATTCCATATATTTCCCGCCGGTCATCATCATACTTTCGCTCTGAAATCTCGTCTGCTATTTGCAGATGTTTTTGAGTCATTTTTCTAGCGTCAGCGATGTGTTTTTTTAAGTTGTTATTCACTTTTTTATAGTTAATAAAAATAGAAGCTTTTAGGGTTGGGTAGCTAATAATAACCCCCTTCAATATGTTGTTTTTTTTAGAAACAGACAGTCGCGAAAGTCTATTTTTTTCGAACTCAAAAGGCAGCTCCTTTATCAAGCTTTCGTGGTAGGACGCTTTTGGATAGTCCAAACTCAAAAACGCTTTTGGTTTTGGAACCAAAACTTCGTCGCAAGAGAAACAAATTAATACAAACAAAAGAACAACGTATGGTTTCATTATTTTTTTAAAGTTACTTTTAATTGTTTAATGCGTTTATTGCTAAGCGCTTCCACAGTGAACGTATACGTCTTAAAATTAATTTTACTATTTAATTTTGGAAAGCTTTTTGAAATTTCAAGTACAAATCCAGCTAAGGTTTCTGCTTCTCCTTTTTCATCTTCAAAGATCGATTCGTTACTAAGCTTGGTAATTCTGTAGAAGTCTTTTAGAGTCGTTTTACCTTCGAAAACAAAGTTATAGGCATCTAATTTGGAATAAATCAAATCGTCATCATCAAATTCATCACTAATATCGCCTACGATTTCTTCGATAATATCTTCCAGCGATACCACGCCTGAAGTGCCGCCATACTCATCAACCACTACAGCCAAGTGTATTTTTTTTTCTTGAAACTCGACCATTAAATCATCCAGTTTTTTGTTTTCAGGCACAAAAAAAGGGGTTCTCAGTAAAGTAGTCCAGTCAAATTTTTTCTTTTGAAGGTGGGGTAATAAATCTTTCACATACAAAATACCCGTTACGCTATCAATACTGTCTTTATAAACAGGAATTCGAGAATAGCCATTTTTTATAATTTCCGAGATTATTTCGCTGTATTTAGCCGACTCGTCTAAAGCAAAAATATCAATACGTGGGCGCATTACTTGTTTGGTGTCTGTATTGCCAAATGACACAATTCCTTGGAGTATTTTTTGTTCTTCTTTCGTAGTATCCTCATTGCTGGCTAGTTCAAGCGCCTGTGATAAGTATCCCACATTAAGAGTAGATTTTTGTTTTCCTAGTTTTTTATGAATTCCCAATGTTATTCGTTGCATAGGAATGCTAATAGGTGAAATGATTATATCCAGAACCTTTAGTGGGTATGCCATAAATTTTGAAAACTTTAAGTTATTTCTATTGGCATACACCTTGGGAAGTATTTCCCCAATAAATAAGATTAAAAACGTAATTAAAACAACTTCAATAAAAAATACGAGATCGATTTTGAACCCACTTAAATTTAGTTCTGAATCAAGGCCTTCAAACAAGCTGTCACCAAGAGAAGCAAATAAAATAACGATTGCTATGTTTATAAAATTGTTAGCCACTAATATGGAAGCAAGAAGTTTTTTGGGTTGTGTTAAAAGATCGATAATAATCTCAAAAGACTTTGACTTGGTTTTTTTTGCTTCATCTATATCTTTTTGAGTTAGTGAAAATAATGCTACTTCAGCTCCAGATATAAGAGCAGAAGCCATCAAAAGAATCACAAGAACTAAGATTTCAGCCACAAACGATGAACTTAAAAGAGGTGTTATTAATGAGAGTTCAGGATTCAATTGTAAAAGTTTATAAAATCAATTAAAAGGGGAGGTCGTTAGGCTGCTCTTGCTGAGTAGCCGTTTTTGGCACGTTATCTGCACGGACTTTGTTTTCCATCTCACTAGCAGTTTCAGTATTTTCATTTTTAGGAGTTAAAAATGTAAAATCAACACATTGAATCTCCGTCGAGTAGCGATCGTTCCCTTTATCATCTTGCCATTTACGTGTTTTTAAACGACCTTCAATATAGACTTTATCTCCTTTTTTCAGGAATTTCTCACATATTTCAGCAGCTTTGTTTCGGACCACGATGTTGTGCCATTCTGTATTTGTTACCTTCTCGTTTGTTTGTTTATTTGTGTAAGTTTCATTCGTGGCTAAAGAGAAACGCCCGACGCAGTTTTTATCATCAAAATAGTGCATTTTGACGACATCCCCTAGATGTCCAATAAGCATTACTTTATTTAAGGTCCCTGACATAAAGATTGATATTTGAATTGATAAAGTAAATTATAATTAGGATATAAAGATATCTAAAAATTAGAGATGCTCATGCCTAATTTTGAAAATTATTAATAAACCGTTCAATGACAATAGGAACAGGATAAGACTTAATCTCCGACCATTTAATAGCATTTTTTATAGGAGATGAGATTTTTAAGATCCAAAATTTTATATGCAATTCTTGGTGAGAGAGTTTATGAATAATCTCTGTTTCATTATACAAAAACAGCTCTTTATACAATTTTGGAATAATCGAGTGCACATCAGGTCGCTTTAATAGGTCTTCAAGTGCTACGGATGTTTCTGTTTCGATTAGTGGAAACTGATATAGTTGTTGCCAAATACCCTTTTTTGTACGCTGTTCTATTTGCGTTTTGTTATCTCCGGATAAAGTCACTATAAAGTTGAAATATTTTTTAGTGATTTTTGTTTTTTTAAGTTTAACGGGGAGCGATTTAATAGACCCTGTAGCGTAGGCCTGGCAGCCAATATTTAAGGGGCATTTACTACATACAGGCGATTGAGGCTTGCATTGTCGAGATCCAAACTCCATTATAGCCTGGTTGTAGTCACCCAAATTTGAAGACGGAAGCAAGGAAGTGGCCAGTGTTTTAAATTGTTTGACGCCCTCCGTAGTATTTATAGGAGTGTCTATGCCAAAATAGCGTGCTAAAACACGATAAACATTTCCGTCTACAACCGCTACTGACTCTTCGTAGCAAATTGAAGAAATCGCACTTGCTGTATAGTCCCCAACCCCTTTTAGTTGTAAAAGGTCCTTAAAGTTTTTTGGGAATACGCTGTTTAGATTTTCTGAGATGTGTTTAGCTGAAAAGTGAAGATTTCTAGCTCGTGAATAATATCCTAGCCCTTGCCAAAGCTTTAGCACTTCTGTTTCAGACGCATTCGCGAGGTCTTCTATTGTTGGAAAATTAGATATAAATGCATCGTAATAGGGCAATCCCTGTTTGACTTGGGTTTGTTGTAATATAATCTCTGACAACCATATATTGTAAGGGTTCTTGGTCTTTCGCCAAGGCAAATCCCTCTTGTTTGCTGAATACCAGATAGTTAAGATTGAGTTAAAGCTCATTGTTGATATTGGTTGAGTTACAAAAATAATCTAATAATATATTTTATTTTAATTCTTAAGGGTTGAAATATTGAATTTAAAATACATATATTTGCAAGCCAATTGAAAAAACATTAATTTTTAAAATAAGATATAAAATGACTAAAGCTGAAATTGTAGCTAAGATTTCCAACGATTTAGGAATTGAAAAAGGAGATGTATTAGCAACTGTTGAATCTTTTATGAGCGAAGTGAAAGGATCCCTAGAAACAGGTGAAAATGTTTATCTAAGAGGCTTTGGAAGCTTCATTATTAAAACAAGAGCTGAGAAAATAGGTAGAAATATTTCTAAGAATACATCAATCAAGATACCAGCTCACAACATTCCGTCGTTTAAACCTTCTAAAGTTTTTGTAGAGGGAGTAAAGTCGAAGGTCAAAGTGAACAAATAAATTTATTACTAATATTTAAAAAATACATTTATGCCAAGTGGTAAAAAACGTAAAAGACATAAGGTAGCAACGCATAAGCGTAAAAAAAGACGTCGCGCTAACCGTCACAAGAAGAAATAAATTGAAAAAGTAGCCTAAGCTACTTTTTCAATTTATTTCCAGAACGTTCTTTGATATCTAATTCGTGCAAAATTCAGTCACACCTTACTGAATACACGAATTTACTGGATTAAATCCTGTGAAATCTTAGCTTTTAAACATTTTAGTTGTTTAAAAACTAAAGGTTATACTCCTATGTGTTTATAGGAATGAATCAAGAAAAATTTTTATAATCCATCTGCGCACTCGTGTTCAGATTAAAATTAACAAATATGAATAAAGAATTAATAATTCGATCTAATTCAGATAATGTTGATTTTGCCTTATTAAAAGATGGAAAATTAATTGAATTTCAAAAAGATGAAGACAATAGTAAGTTTTCTGTAGGCGATGTGTTTTTAGCCAAAGTCAGAAAACCTGTTCCGGGTCTGAACGCTGCATTTGTGAATGTAGGGTACGAAAAAGATGCATTTTTGCATTATCACGACCTTGGACCAAAATATCCATCGCTTATGAAATTCATGAAACGTGTAAGCACAGGTAAATTAAAAGATTACTCTCTTAAAAACTTCACTTTTGAAGAAGATATTAAAAAAGATGGAAATATTGACGAGATTATAAAGTCAAATCAATCTATTTTAGTTCAAATTGTTAAAGAACCAATTTCCACAAAGGGACCTAGAATAAGTTCTGAGTTATCTCTAGCTGGACGCTATTTAGTACTAGTTCCTTTTTCAGACCGCATCTCAATTTCTCAGAAAATTGAAAGTAGAAAAGAAAAAGAACGCCTTAAGCGCTTAGTGAAAAGCATAACTCCAAAAGGATTTGGGGTCATTATTCGAACTGTCGCCACAGATAAGAAGGTTGCAGAATTGGATAAAGATCTTCAAAATTTATACTCTAAGTGGGAGTCTATATGTAAAGCAATTCCTCGTGCACATACACCAAGTAAAGTTCTTGGTGAAATGAACAAAGCGTCTTCTATACTTAGAGATATCTTCAACGATACCTTTACTGGTATTACAGTTGATAATGAGATTCTTTTCAACCAAGTTAAAAATTATGTAAAAGAAATTGCTCCTCACAAGGAGTCAATTGTAAATTATCATAATCCAAAAACACCAATTTTTGAGAAATTTGGAATTGAAAGACAGATCAAAACTTCATTTGGAAAAACAGTGTCAATGGCTAGAGGTGCGTATTTAATTATAGAGCACACAGAAGCCCTTCACGTTGTTGATGTAAACAGTGGAAATCGTTCAAGTAAACAAAGAAATCAAGAAGACACTGCGTTAGAAGTTAACTTAATCTCCGCAACCGAACTGGCACGCCAATTTAGATTGCGTGATATGGGTGGAATTATTGTAATTGATTTTATTGACATGAACAAGGCTGAGAATCGAAAAAAACTCTTTAACCATCTCAGAGATGAGATGAAAGACGATAGAGCCAAACATAAAATATTACCTCCAAGCAAGTTTGGGTTAATTCAAATCACACGACAACGTGTTCGACCAGAAATGAATATTAAGACCAAGGAAACGAATCCTAGCGGAATTAATGGCGTTGAAGTTGAAGCTCCAATTGTGATGATTGAAAAAATGAATCATCAGCTGGACCAAATTATTAAAAAAGGCTATAAAGACGTGACCTTAAACACACACCCTTTCATAGCAGCCTTTATCACTAAAGGTTTCCCATCCATACGAACAAAATGGTATTTTGAACATAAAAAATGGGTAAAAGTACTGCCAAGAGATGCTTACACGTATCTACAATATCATTTTAAAAATAGTAATGGCAAAACCATTAAACTGTAAAAAAAAAGCCTCGCATTAGCGGGGCTTTTTTTATATAAAAGTTTTCAATAACCTACTAAATAATTGTAGACTGTCCTAGATGCATATTTTTGAAATTCAGGTTTGAGTCATCAGGGTTATTAATGAAGTCTTCTATAAAGTCACCCACGTTACTTGTTGAAATATTATCAAACTTTGTATTTAAATCGGGCGTCGTTATGTTTAGTTTAAGTGACTTTTCAACAGCTGTTCTTATCATTTCAGCCTCCTTGTGGAGCTCAAAGTGATCTAGTAACATAGCTGCAGATAATATTGAAGCTATTGGGTTTGCAATCCCTTTTCCTTCGGCCTGTGGATATGATCCGTGAATCGGTTCAAACATAGAATGTTTGTCACCAACAGAAGCAGAAGCTAATAGTCCAATTGAGCCACCAATAACACTAGCTTCATCACTTATCACATCTCCAAACAAGTTTTCTGTAAGAATTACATCAAACTGTGTAGGGTTTAAAATCATTTGCATAGCTGCATTGTCTACAAAAAGGTAATCTAGTTCTATTTCTGGATAGTCTTTAGCAAGTTCTCCAACAACTTTCCTCCAAAGCCGAGAGCTTTCTAGTACATTTGCTTTATCAATAAGAGTCACTTTTTGTCGTCTTGATTTGGCCGCTTTAAATGCAAGGTGTGAAATGCGTTCTATTTCATATCTAGAGTATTGACAAAGATCAGATGCAGTATTCCCGTCGGCACTTAATTTTTTTTCTCCAAAATAAATACCACCAGTTAGTTCTCTATAAATACTAATATCGGTTCCTTTAATTATTTTTTTCTTTAAAGGAGATTTTCCAAGCAATGATTCATAGGCCTTTACGGGTCTTATATTTGCATATAAACCTAGCTCTTTACGAAGCTTTAAGAGTCCTTGTTCCGGGCGCACTTTTGAAGTAGGGTCATTGTCATACTTTGGATGTCCTATAGCGCCAAATAATATAGAATCATTGGCTCTACAGACGTCGAGGGTACTTTCAGGAAGAGGGTCTCCCAGCTGATCAATAGCGATTGCACCAACAAGAGCTGGGGTAAAGCTAAAATGATGGTCGTAATTAATGGCAATTGCTTTCAGTACTTTTACAGCCTGTTCAGTTACTTCTGGCCCAATACCATCTCCTGATAATACAGCGATTTTTAAGTTCATATTAATAGTTTTTTTGAAGCTCAAAAGCTTCGATAATTTCTTTTTTACTTAATAAATAATCAATGTCGTCATAGCCATTAATCATACATGTTTTTTTGTAAGGATCAATATCAAAACTTTCGCTTAAATCGGTTCCTATGATGCTAATAGACTGAGTTTCTAGATTCACCTCAAATTGAGTTTTAGCATCTGTTTCAATAGCTGTAAATAGATGCGTCAAAAAGCACTCAGACACCTGGACAGGCAAAAGCCCATTATTAAGAGCATTACCTTTGAAGATATCTGCAAAAAAACTAGATACGATTACTTTGAATCCAAAACCCACAAGCGCCCAAGCTGCGTGTTCACGACTAGAACCACAACCAAAGTTATCTCCTGCAATTAAAATGCTTCCTGAATATAATGGGTTATTGAGAGAGAAATTTGAAACCGAGTTTCCTGTCTTATCAAAACGCCAGTCTCTAAATACATTGTCTCCAAAACCTTTCTTATCAGTCGCCTTTAAAAAACGAGCTGGTATGATTTGATCGGTGTCTACATTAGCAATATTTAATGGAATTGCTTGATCGGTGTGTGTGTTAAATTTTTCCATTAATTTAATTGTTTAGTGATGTCTATAATTTTGCCTTCAATCGCAGTTACAGCTGCAACTAAGGGGCTCGACAAAATGGTTCTTGAGCCTTGTCCTTGCCGGCCTTCAAAATTTCTATTTGACGTAGATACACAGTATTCGTTTTGTGGAATTTTGTCATCATTCATTGCTAGGCATGCAGAGCATCCTGGTTGTCTCAATTCAAATCCTGCGTCATTAAAAATATCTTTTAGTCCCTCTTCGATAATTTGTGTTTCTACTTGTTTACTACCAGGTACTAACCATGCAGTTACATTTTTAGCCTTATGCTTTCCTTTTACATAGTTAGCAGCGACTCTAAAATCTTCGATTCTAGAGTTTGTACAACTCCCTATAAACACAAAGTTTATAGGAGTATTAATCAGAGATTTACCAGCCTCAAAATTCATGTATTGTAATGACTTTAGAAATGAAGGGTCATTATTCATAGGGATTGTTTCAGAGATTTTGATACCCATTCCTGGGTTTGTTCCGTAAGTAACCATCGGCTCTATGTCTGATGCGTCAAAGAAATATTCTTTATCAAATGCTGCACCTTCATCAGAAGGAAGCGTTTTCCAGTAGGCTACTTTTTTATTAAATTCTTCATTTTTAGGAGCGAATTCTCGATCTTTTACATACTCAAAAGTCGTCTCATCTGGTGCAATCATTCCGCCTCGAGCTCCCATCTCGATACTCATATTACAAACAGTCATTCGACCCTCCATACTCATGTTTTCAAAAACATCGCCTGCATATTCGCAGAAATAACCGGTTCCAGAGTTAGTTCCCAATTTCGAGATTATATATAAGATTACATCCTTAGGAAGTACTCCATTTTTAAGTTTTCCATTGACGCTAACCCTTAAGCTCTTAGGTTTTGACAGCAGTAAGCACTGGCTTGCAAATACTTGGGCAACCTGACTAGTTCCAATCCCAAAAGCAATAGTTCCAAAAGCTCCGTGTGTAGAGGTGTGACTGTCGCCACACACCATTGTCATTCCCGGCTGAGTAATCCCTAATTCTGGAGCCATTACATGTACAATGCCATTGTATTTGTGACCTAATTCATAAAGAGTTATATTATTTTTGTTACAGTTTTTAGAGAGTTGTTCAAGTTGTTTTCTAGATAACTCATCCTTAACCGGTAAATGTTGGTCTAAAGTAGGTGTGTTGTGATCAGCTGTTGCTAAAATTTGCTGCGGTCTAAAAACTGGAATCTGTCGTTCTTCGAGTTCATTAAAAGCTTGAGGGCTAGTGACCTCATGAATTAAGTGCTTGTCAATGTAGAGCACTTGGGGCCCGTCCTGAATTGTGTCAACGACATGGGTGTCCCAAACTTTATCAAATAGAGTTTTTTTCATAAATGCGTATTCGATTTAGTTATAAATCTTAGTGGTTTTTATAATTTCATGAATATCGGAATCAATTACTTCTTTTTTAGTGTCTGCAAAATTTAAGAATTCTGCATAGACAACATCTAATTCAAGTTTAGTGAGTTCGTAGCCAACATTTTTAGCTCTGTATGCTAAGGCTGCACGGCCACTTCTGGCAGTAAGTAAAATAGCCGACTCTGTGACGCCAACATCTTTCGGATCTATAATCTCGTAGGTTTCACGATTTTTGATCACGCCATCTTGGTGAATTCCAGAACTGTGAGCAAATGCATTAGCACCAACAATAGCTTTGTTAGGTTGCGTGTAAATTCCCATACTTTCAGAAACTAATTGACTTATTCCATATAACATTTGTGTGTTTATATTGGTGTCTAGGTCTAGGTAAGGATGTTGTTTCATAATCATCACTACTTCTTCCAAAGCGGTATTTCCAGCGCGCTCTCCAATTCCATTAATAGTACATTCTATTTGGCGGGCGCCGTTAATGATTCCTTCAATAGAATTAGCCGTTGCAAGTCCTAAGTCATTGTGACAATGGCAAGAAATAATCGCCTTATCAATTCCCTTTACGTTTTCTTTTAAGTATTTAATTTTAGCTCCATATTCATGGGGTAAGCAATAGCCAGTTGTGTCTGGTATATTTAACACAGTTGCTCCAGCTTTTATCACTGCTTCACAAACTCGCGCTAAATATTCGTTGTCGGTTCGTCCAGCGTCTTCAGCATAAAACTCTACATCTTCAACAAAGGACTTTGCGTAAGATACCGCTCGTACAGCACGCTCAATAATAGCATCTTTATTTGATTTGAATTTATGAATTATATGGGAGTCTGAAGTCCCAATTCCTGTGTGGATTCTAGGTCTTTTAGCATATTTGAGAGCTTCAGCGGCAACTTTGATGTCGTTTTCTACTGAACGCGTAAGGCCGCAAACAGTCGCATTTTTTACAATTTTAGAAATTTCTTCTACAGATTTAAAATCGCCTGGACTTGAAACGGGAAATCCAGCTTCAATTACATCAACGCCTAATAAATCTAATTGTTTTGCAATAATTATTTTTTGAGGCGTATTTAGCTTACACCCAGGGACTTGCTCGCCGTCACGAAGCGTTGTGTCAAAAATTTGAATTTGTGTGTTAGACATTTATTGGAATATATTTTTCTATTGTTGTACGAATTTATATTTTGGTTCTATTAAATGAGTTGGTTATCATATTTGCATTACGACGCATAACAATACCATATTTCAATTAATGTTCTAATATACAACATAATATGTCAATATATATACTATGACTAAAGAGCAAAAAGATAATTTATTTGTGCTTATAAAGTCATTGTCCAAATCTGAAAAACGACAATTTAAACTCTACGTTGGCCGTTTGGGTGTTAATGAGGATTCTAAATTTTTATTACTGTTCAATATTTTGCAAAAATTAAAGGCATATGATGAAACAGCGATATTAAAAAACGGTTTTGTAAAAAAGGAACAACTATCCAATTTAAAAGCGCATTTGTATAAACAGATTTTAATTAGCTTACGTTTAAACCCATCTCACCAGAATATTAGGATCCAAATTAGAGAGCAACTAGACTTTGCTACGATTTTATACCATAAAGGGCTTTATACTCAAAGTTTAAAAATTTTAGATAAAGCCAAGTCATTAGCCATTTCAAATGAAGAAAAAAATATTGCCAATGAGATCATCGAGTTAGAGAAAGTAATTGAATCTCAATATATTACAAGAAGTATTAGCACTAGGGCAGATGAGTTAACAATTCAAGCTAAAGAGTTAAGTCGTCAAAACCTATTAGCTAGTAAGCTGTCTAATTTAGCCCTTCAGTTATACGGGTTATTTTTAAAAACTGGCTATGTGAAGCAGGCTTCTGAGCATGAGAAAGTGACTAAGTATTTTAAAGATAGGCTGCCTGATTATAAAATATCTGAATTAGGCTTCAGGGAGAAATTATGGCTTTACAAATCTTATTTATGGTATAGTTTCTTGACACAAGATTTTTTAGCATGTTATAAGTATTCAAAAAAATGGGTAGATTTATTCCACGAGTATCCTGCAATGATCCGACTTAATCCTGTCTTTTTTCTTAATGGTAACCAAAACTTATTAGAAGCTTTATTTTTCATAAAACGACATGACAAGTTTTTAGATACATTAAACAATCTAATTAGAGTTACAAATCAAGATTGGTTTCCTAAAGACGATAACGTAGAGAGCCTTACCTTTCTGTATATTAGTTCAAATAAGTTCAATGCCCATTTTATGGAAGGCACCTTTAAACAAGGGCTTCCACTAATCCCAGATACACTAGAAGGGCTTCGAAAGCATAAAAGCCGCATTGACGAACACCACGTTATGGTTTTTTATTATAAATTCGCAAGTCTGTATTTTGGCATCGGCGATTATCATAAGTGTATTGAGTACTTAGAGAAAATAATTAGTAATAAATCGCTACAAATGCGTGAAGACCTTTTGTGTTTCTCTAGGATTTTAAATTTAGTAGCGCATTATGAAGCTGGGCTGGATTATAACCTTGAGTCACTCATTAAAAGCACGTATAAGTTTTTGATTAAAATGGAAGATCTTCATATGGTTCAAAAAGAAATGATCAAGTTCCTGAAGCGCTTAGGCGATATTTATCCTCAAGACATAAAAGCAGCGTTTAAGGGGCTTCATGCCAAGCTTAAAGTGTTTGAAAACGACCCTTATGAAAAAAGAGCTTTCTTGTATTTAGATGTATTATCTTGGCTTGAGAGCAATATAGAAAATAAATCGGTAGAATCCATAATTCGCCGAAAATATTTATCTTTAAATAAAATAAATTAAAATTTACCGAAAAATATTTGGTTTATATCTTTTTATTATTGAATATTTGCACTCACAAAGTTCAATAACTTACTGAAATGTTATCAAGAAAGGCGGAGGGATAGACCCATTGAAGCCTTAGCAACCCTTTAACTTGTTAAAGAAGGTGCTAAATTCTACTTGATTTTCGATTTAATAATTGGAAGTTAGATAGATAACAAACCCTAATTACACTTCTGTAATTAGGACTTCTTAATAACATTTTTCTAATAAGTACACTTTCAAAAAGTGCATTTGACTTTTGGTTTAATTAGTATTAACTCAAAAAAACTAGAAAAATGAGTACACAAAAATTCGCAACTCAAGCGTTGCATGCAGGACACAATGTGTCAGAAAACGGAGGCACAAGAGCCGTGCCAATTTATCAATCTACAGCGTATGTGTTTAACAGTTCTGACCATGCTGCTAATCTATTTGCTTTGGCCGAGCCAGGTAATATTTATACCCGTATAAATAACCCTACAAATGATGTTTTGGAGCAGCGACTGGCAGCTTTAGAAGGCGGCATTGCCGCCGTTGTAACCGCTTCAGGCACTGCTGCAATTGCGACAAGTTTATTAACCTTATTAAAAGCAGGTGATCATATTGTTGCCTCAAGTAGTTTGTATGGAGGAACTTACAACCTGTTAAGTGTAACACTTCCAAGACATGGAATTACAACTACGTTTGTAGACCCATCTAGTGCCGAAAACTTTCAAAGAGCAGCCCAAGAAAATACAAGAGCATTTTTTATTGAGTCTCTTGGAAACCCAAAACTAGATGTTTTGGATATTGAAGCAATATCTAAAGAAGCCAAGGCTTACAAGGTGCCATTAATTGTAGATAATACAGTTGCAACCCCTTACTTATTAAACCCTATTGCATACGGCGCTAATATTGTAATTCAGTCGCTTACAAAATACATTAACGGAAATGGAACCGCTCTTGGAGGTGCTATTATTGATGCCGGTACTTTTGATTGGGGTAGTGGGAAATTTCCTGAATTTACAGAACCTTCCGCAGGCTATCATGGCTTAATTTATAACGAAGTTATTGGAGCTGCCTCTTTTATTGCTAAAGTTAGAATAGAAGGTCTTAGAGACTATGGAGCTGCATTAAGTCCATTCAATGCGTTTCAAATCATTCAAGGCTTAGAAACCTTAGAAGTTAGAATTCAGAAACACAGTGAAAATGCATTGGAGTTGGCACAGTGGTTGCAAAAGCAAGCCAATGTGGAGTGGGTGAATTACCCAGGTTTAGATTCGAGTCCTTACAAAGCACTTGCCGATAAGTACTTGCCTAAAGGACAAAGTGGAATCGTAACATTTGGCGTGAAGGGCGGCTTTGAAGCAGCAAAAACAATTGCCGATACCACAAAGTTATTTTCGTTACTCGCCAACATTGGAGACACCAAATCTTTGATCATACACCCAGCAAGTACAACACACCAACAGCTAAGTGATGCCTCACAAGAAGCAACTGGAGTTACAAAAGACTTAATTCGTTTGTCGGTTGGGTTAGAGAATATTGAAGATTTAAAATCCGATCTTATAGAAGCCTTTAAAGCAGTGAGTGAATTAGAATTACAAGCAAATTAGCAACGATGAGCAATTTAAGATTTTCTGTGAATGGCGAAAGTAATTCGATCACACAATTTGTAGCCAAAGCACGACACTTTAAGTTAGTTGTCGATGAGCCAGAGGAATTAGGAGGTGCAGATGAAGCTGCGAATCCTGTTGAGTATATTTTAGCGGGCCTAGCGGGCTGTATCAATGTCGTTGGCCACTTGGTTGCTAAGGAATTGGGGTTTGTTATATCTAAACTCAATATTGATATTTCTGGGGAGATCAACCCAGATAAATTATTAGGGATTTCTAATCATGAAAGAGCAGGATTTCAATCCATACAAATCAATCTTAATCCAGAAACAGAAGCCGACATCGTGACCTTGTCTCAGTGGCTGAAAATTGTGGAGGATAGATGTCCTGTTAAAGATAATCTCAGAAATGAAACACCCGTTAGATTATCTGTTGAAAAAGTTTATAGTTAACATAAATCGAGATTAAGAGTGGCAGCACTACAGTATATTAATATTTCAAATTATACCACTAAAACTGGTAAGACTTCTTCTTTGAATTTGTCTTACCAGCTTTTTGGTAAACCACTGTATGAAGCGCCTATAGTGATGATAAATCATGCCTTAACGGGTAATTCTAATGTCGCTGGAGACGGCGGTTGGTGGACTTCAATTGTAGGACCTGCAAAAGTGATTGACACTAATTTATATACGGTACTAGCATTTAACATCCCCGGCAATGGACAGGACCAAAATCCATTGAACCTCATTGAAAACTATAAAGATTTTACAGCGGGTGATATTGCTCAAATTTTTGCATTAGCCTTAGAGGACTTAAAAATAATTCAGCTTTTTGCAGTTATTGGGGGCTCAGTTGGTGGTGGATTGGCTTGGGAACTCGCGGCTTTAAAGCCCGATCTTATTGAACATCTTATTCCGATTGCTTCCGATTGGAAATCAACTGATTGGTTGTTAGCGAATTGTTATATTCAAGATCGGATTCTAAACAATTCCTCGGAGCCTTTAGCAGATGCACGCATGCATGCGATGTCGCTCTACCGAACCCCAGAGTCTTTGAAAAGCAAATTTAACAGAACCCTTCAAGATGGTGAGGCTATTTTTGCAGTTGAAAGCTGGTTAAACTACCATGGGAAAGTATTAAATGAGCGTTTTCAGCTTCCCGCATACAAAATGATGAATCAAGTGCTACGCACCATTGATATATCTCACGGAAAAAAAGATTTTGTAGACGTGGTCTCAAAAATTAAATCTAATATCCATATTGTTACGATTAATTCTGACTTATTTTTTAAACCAGAAGAAAACTGGGAAACTTATGTAGACTTAAAAACACATAAAGATAATGTCACTATTTCAGAAATTCAATCGATTCATGGTCATGATGCATTTTTAATTGAGTTTATCCAACTGGAAGAAATTCTAGAAGGAGTATTTAGAAGCTAATTAAACATATACAGATAAGCTATTAATAAAATAAAAAAGCCTGTGAAATTAATTTCACAGGCTTTTTTAATGTGGTTAAATACTACTTATTCTTTAATGATTTTTACTGTTTTACTTTTGTTATTGGACCTTATCTGCATTAAATAAATTCCAGGATTTAAAGAACTAAGATCTAATCTATTGCTGTTCATTAAATCAGGACTAGACTTCAATACAGATTGACCTAGCTGATTAAACACTTCAACTGTGTCAAATCCTGAAGTGGTATTAATAGTTACCACATCCTTAACAGGGTTTGGTGAAACATTAAACGCATTAAGAGATATTTCTTCAATTCCTAAAGGGTCGGCAGCGCCTGTTGTGAAAGAAAATATAGGTGAATCTGTACTGCCAGCAACATTTACACTTGTAACTTTCCAGTAGTATGTGGTGTTTGCTTGCCAACCCGTATCAATCGCATCGCCATAGGAAATATTTCCCCCTCCATCAACGGTGCCATCAAACCCTGAAAGGGTTCCTATTTCTAATTCATTGGTTGCACCAATAGAGACATTATAAGAAGTTGCAGCATCACCTGTTGTAGCTGCATCCCAAGAAAAATTAATCAATTTAGTATTTGTAGTAGATAATGTGATTTCTACATCTGTTGCTTGGTCCGTAGGTGCCATGTTAGTACATATGTCTGGTGCACTACCTTCAGGTTGTTGAATAGTAATATCGTCAATTCCCCACCAGTATTCCCATGCGCCTGTATATCTAAATCGAATTTGAACTTCGGGATTACCTCCTAAACTGGATATATCAATTATTGTATTTCCTACTGCATCAGCCTGAGTCACTATATTCTCCCAAGATGCTCCATTATTAATTGATGAGTCAATATAGGCAACAGAAGCCTGATACACACGATGCCATTGATTTAATGATAGAATTACGTCTGTGTAACCAGATAAATCAAAAACAGGAGAAATTAAAGAGGTGTCTTGTGATCCAGCTGATCCATATCCATCGCTATCTACAACTGCATAGTTGTTTGTGCAATTTCCTTGTGCAGGATCTACAATTCCAGTATTTCCACCATAAAGAGGTGTTTCAGTTGTGGGATTGTTTACAACCCATTCCCCAACTGTTCCTTCGGCTGACTCCACAGTCCAGCCATTAACAAATCCTTCGGATATTGTTGCAGTTTCAAAATCTTCACTTAAGATTATTTGAGCGTTTGTAATAAAAGTTGTCATTAATATGACTAAAAAAGTAATTTTTTTCATGTGAATGCGTTTAAATTTATATTATAAAGATAATCAAAATAGAAGGATTAAAAAAAAACAATTATTAACTATTAATTTTTTTGTGATTTGTCTAATTAACTGCCAAGTTTAATTAATTTTAATAATTTTAGGCATAAATTTTAATTAATTTAACGCAACCCTTAGAAACAATATGTTTTATATGATTAATTTTGTATTGTAAATAAATCATTTTTTTTGAAGCTTATAGAAAACATAAAACAGCCCATTGCTTTTGAAATGGAACTTTTCGAAAAGAAATTTCGATTATCCATGTCCAGTAGAGTGGCGCTTTTAAATAGAATCACGCACTATATAGTCAACCGTAAGGGCAAGCAAATGCGTCCGATGTTTGTATTTCTAACAGCTAAAATGATATCCAACGGAGAAGTTAGCGAGAGGACATATCGAGGAGCCTCGGTATTAGAATTGATTCACACTGCTACTTTGGTGCATGATGATGTTGTAGATGAGAGTGATCGTAGACGCGGTTTTTTTTCTATTAACGCGCTTTGGAAGAACAAAATTGCTGTATTAGTGGGGGATTTTTTACTTTCAAAAGGCCTTTTACTTTGTATTGACAATAATGATTTTGATCTATTAAAAATCATTTCTGTAGCTGTACGTGAAATGAGTGAAGGTGAGTTATTGCAAATCGAAAAAGCCCGAAATTTAGATATTACTGAGGAAATTTACTATGAAATTATAAGACAAAAAACAGCGACACTAATAGCTGCTTGCTGTAGTCTGGGTGCTGCTTCTGTTAAGCCACTTTCTAAAGATGTTGAAACCATGCGGAAATTTGGAGAGCTGATAGGCATGTCTTTTCAAATTAAAGACGATTTATTCGATTATGGAAACGAACAAATAGGCAAGCCAACTGGAATTGACATAAAAGAGCAAAAAATGACGCTTCCGTTAATTTATGTGATAAATCAATGTTCTAAAAAAGAAAAGAGGTGGCTGATTAACTCGGTTAAAAATCACAATAAAAACTCTAAACGTGTAAATGAAGTAATCAATTTTGTTAAACAGAATGGAGGTTTAGACTATGCTGTTTCTAAGATGAAATCATTTCAGCAGGAAGCCTTAGAGTTATTGGAACCTTTTCCAGAATCGATCTATAAAAAATCATTAATTTTAATGGTCAATTATGTAATCGAGCGAAATAAGTAACTAAAAACACTTACTTTTATAGTACATTTACAGCATCCATTTAATTCTTTACATTGATATCAAAAGCAACAATAGATCAAGTATTTGACACTGCTCGCGTAGAGGAAGTGATTGGGGATTTTGTGCAACTCAAAAAATCTGGAAGTAACTTTAAAGGTTTAAGTCCTTTTAGCGAAGAACGTACCCCTAGTTTTATGGTGTCCCCTGTAAAACAAATTTGGAAAGATTTCTCAACTGGAAAAGGAGGGACTTCCGTTTCATTTTTAATGGAACATGAGCACTTTACATATCCTGAGGCTATTAAATACTTAGCTCGAAAATATAATATTGAGATAGAAGAAACTGTTCAGTCGGATTCTGATAAAGAAGCCGCTGGCGAACGTGAAAGCATGTATCTTGTGAGTGAATTTGCGCGAACCTACTATCAGAACACATTGCAAAAAACAGATCAAGGTAAAGCAATTGGCCTCAGCTACTTTAAGGAGCGTGGTTTTACGGACGAAACGATTCAAGAGTTTCAATTGGGTTTTTCCACAGATTCATGGAGTGGATTCACAGATACAGCCTTAAAAAAAGGTTATAAACTAAAATACCTGGAAAGTACTGGTCTCTCGATTGTGAAGGGTGAAAAGCAATTTGACCGTTTTAAAGGGCGTGTTCTTTTTCCAATACATAGTATGTCTGGGAGAGTGTTGGGGTTTGGTGGTAGAATTTTAGCTAAAAATGAAAAGGCTGCTAAGTACCTAAACTCTCCTGAAAGTGATATCTATCACAAAAGTAAAGTTTTGTACGGGATCTACTATGCAAAACAAACGATTGCTAAAGAGGATAATTGTTATTTAGTGGAGGGTTATACCGACGTGATTCAATTTCATCAAAAAGGGATTAAAAATGTTGTGTCCTCATCAGGAACTGCTTTAACTCCCGATCAAATCCGGTTAATTAACCGTTTGACTAAAAATATCACTGTCCTATTTGATGGCGATCCTGCCGGGATTAGAGCTTCCTTACGTGGTATCGATTTAATTTTAGAGCAGGGGATGAATGTCAAGATCTGTACATTTCCTGAAGGTGAAGATCCAGATAGTTTTGCCAAGCAAAACACCCTTGAAGAGCTGAAGGATTATTTGAAGTCGAATGCGAAGGATTTTATTGCCTATAAAGCATCCTTACTTATGGAGGAAGCTCAAAATGATCCGGTAGCAAAAGCCAACTTAATTAGAGACATGGTGACCAGTATTTCTAAGGTCTCAGATAATATTCAGAAAGAAATTTATGTACGTGAATGTTCACGTATTATGGACATAAGCGAAGATGTGTTGTTTAGTACTTTGGCGCAAATGGGTAAAAAAGCACAGAGTGACGCCAATAAAACCTATAATAAAAAGCAAAAAGCATTTGAGGTTGTTAAGTCTGTAGCGCCCCCTAAAAAAGTAGATATTCAATATGAGCTAGAGCAAAAAATTATTGAAATCCTATTACTTTATGGCAGTAGAAAAGAATCGTTTGAGGATCTCATCCTTAAAGAAAATGATAAGGAAGAGTTGGTGCTAGAGCCTGTCATTCATCAAGTTAAGGTGTTTGAAAAAATATTCTTGGATTTGCAGGAAGATGAAATGCAGTTCACTAATGAAAATTTTAAAATACTGTATTACACAATTATTGATAGTTTAAATCAAACTGATGATTTTGTAATTGAGTCTTTTGTAAATCGGTTGGACCCGACCTTAGCT
>Ga0209710_1001225_pt1 | contig 20285 bp, 21 predicted proteins | sample ArcticOcean_MG_C_5_FD_187436 | JGI IMG/M metagenome (GOLD analysis project Ga0209710, IMG submission 187436) | Marine microbial communities from western Arctic Ocean - ArcticOcean_MG_CB4_138 (SPAdes) (version 2) | ecosystem: Environmental > Aquatic > Marine > Oceanic | place: Arctic Ocean...
GGATACTAAAATCAAAGTATCAAAATCAAATCCAACTAGTTCAAATCAGGCTGTAAGTGTTGCTGCCTCAACACAGGATCTTGGTGAAGTTAAGTCTGCCGTTATATCTGGGACTGAAGTTAAGTCTCCTATTATTGGTACTGCTTACCTTGCAGCAGAACCTGGAGCTAAAAAATTTGCAGAAGTTGGTAAAAAAATTAAAAAAGGTGAAACTGTTATGATAGTTGAAGCTATGAAAACTATGAATCATGTTCCGTCAACAGCAGATGGGATTATAAAAGAAATTTGTGTCGAAGATGGCCAACCTGTTGAATACGGCCAAACTATTATCATCGTTGAGTAATGTTTAAAAAAATTCTAATTGCAAACCGTGGGGAAATTGCAGTCAGAGTTATAAGGGCATGCAAAGAGTGGGGTATAGCAACTGTTGCTGTTCATTCTGATGTTGATAAGGATAGTATGCATGTAAGACTAGCCGATGAAAGTGTTTGCATTGGCTCACACCAACCAGCAAATAGTTATTTGAACATTCCAGCTTTGATGTCAGCAATAGAACTAACAAAAGCAGAGGCCGTTCATCCTGGTTACGGTTTTTTATCTGAGAATGCAACTTTTGCTAAAGTCCTAGAAGAAAATAATATTAAATTCATTGGTGCTTCTTCAAAACTCATAGAAATGATGGGAGATAAAATCCAAGCAAAAAAAATTGCAAAACAACATGGCCTTCCAGTAATTGAAGGTTCAGAGGGTGGTGTAACTGATATAAAACAAGCAAAAGAGTTATGTAAAAAGATTGGTTTTCCTGTTTTAATTAAAGCTTCTGCTGGTGGTGGTGGTAAAGGAATGAAAATTGTTCATAAAGAAGAAGAATTTGAAACATTATTCTCAACAGCTAAATCTGAAGCAAAAAAATATTTTGGTAATGATGAGATATATATTGAAAAATTTTTCCAAAATCCAAGACATATCGAAGTTCAAATATTATCTGGGAAAAATAGAACAGTTCATTTACACGAAAGAGATTGTTCAGTTCAAAGAAGACATCAAAAATTAATAGAAGAAACTCCTAGTCCAGTTTTAACTGATGAAATCAGAAAAGATCTTTTTGAAAGAACAGTAAACATGGTCAGTAAAATTGGTTATGAAGGTGCCGGAACTGTAGAATTTATATATGAAGATGGTAAATTTTATTTTCTTGAAATGAATACTCGTGTTCAAGTAGAGCACCCAGTAACTGAAATGGTAACCGGGATTGATATTATTAAAGAGCAAATTTGGATAGCATATACTGGTGAAACAGCCTTAAAACAAAGTGACATTAATCCTAGAGGACATGCAATAGAATGCAGAATTAATGCAGAGGATGCGAGTAAAAACTTTCAACCATCACCTGGAACTATAGGTATGTGTCACCAACCATCAGGTTTTAGAACAAGAGTAGATGGTGCAATTTTTCAAGGCTATAAAGTTACCCCATATTATGACAGCTTAATCTGTAAAGTAATTGTTCAAGGAAGAAATAGAACTGAAGCAATTCAAAGAATGAACAGATCTTTAGATGAGTTCGTTATTGAAGGCATCACAACAACAATACCTCTTCATAAAATTCTTTTAAACCATAAAAAGTTTATTGAGTCAGATTTTAATGTTAGTTGGCTAGATAACGAAAAAGTATTCTAATAACATCTTGTTAACCAGATGTCATATACTGCGTGATCAAATGGGTTTACAGCAGGACTGGATGAAAAAGTCCATCCATTAAAAATAAATACTTCGTTGTTATCTTTATTCGTCATATCTTTAACTTGAATATAGGCAGTTATTTCTGGACTGTCATCAAATTCAGAGTTTTTACATTTGAGACTTTTTATTAATAAACTCTTAAATCTAAGCTCCTCCCCTATATTTAATTTCAAGAGATCAGTCTTTGAACTCACCTTATCTAAAATCTTAATTTCAACAAATTTTCCTTCACTATTCTCATTAGCCATTAAGGGTGAAGATAAGCTCATTAAAAAAATATAAATTAAAAAAAATAAGAAACTAATTTTTCCAGATTGTATATTTTTTTTTAATTGGATCATTGTTTTTATTGGGATGATAGGCATTCTCAGTACCGGTTTGATTGGATTGATGTGGTTTTTGCCAATCATACTTATTCAATTCGTGATTGTTTTCAATTCTATTGTTAGTGAAATGTATCCAAGAATACCATTCATTAGGGATTTTTGAAGCATCAATTTCATCATTATAAATTACCCATCGTTTTCCAGATTTACTCACATAATATTTATTACCACTAGAATCTTTTCCAACAAGTTTTCCATAAAAAAAAGTTTTTAATTTTGTACCTAGTGTTTCTTGATTCCACCAAATGAAAATCTTTTTGAAAAGTGTCAACATATTATTTAATTAATTCTTCAATCTTAAATTGTATAATTTAAATTAGACTAAAGTATGTATTTGTATATAAATTAATTATCTTAAGATTCAAAATAAAAAATTAATTAAAGGAAAAATGGCAAAATACTTAGTTGAGACTTATTATACTTGTAGCTTTAAAGTTAATCATTATCTAGATGATATTAATGAAACCGAATTAGCAAACCTTGAAAAGCGTGATGATGGTAAATTTGAAGTTCTAGATGTTAAGCTTGATACGAGAAAAACAAAAAGCTTAGATCCAAATAATAAAGTAATTGAGCCTAAAAAATTAGATATTATAACTGAACAAAGCCAACCCAAAATTGTTTCAAAAGAAAATAATACTACCTTTGTTAAACAAATTAACGAAAGTGTTGGTAAAAGATTTAGTATGCCCGATAGAAGAAAAGGTTATATTCAAAAAGCAACTATTGGTGACCATAAAGTTTATTTACATACTGGCGAATATGAAGATGGAAAAATAGGTGAAATTTTTATCGACACAAGTAAAGAGGGTGAGTTAGTAAAAGCTTTGATGAATAATTTTGCAATAGCAATATCACTTGGGCTTCAATATGGTGTTCCTTTGGATGAATTTATTAGTGCTTATGTAGATACTAAATTTGAACCATCTGGAAAAGTGCATGGTAATGATAGAATTATGAGTGCCTCTTCAATACTTGATTATATATTTAGAGAACTAGCTATTTCATACCAAAATAGAGAGGATCTAGCACACACTCCATCAATTGGTGGATCAGATAGATCTTCACCAGAAGAAGAAAATACTGAGGATCAAAATCAATTACTTAAAATTATAAAAGATGTTACTAGCAAAGGTTTTGTTAGAAATAATTATAAAAAAAATCTTGTTGATTTATCTGATGTTAAAATAAGTTTAAAAGGTAAAAAATAATATTATTTTTTCATCTTTAAAGCTAGACCAAGTTCTTTAAGTTGCTCTTCATTGACCTCTGATGGAGCGTTCATCATTAAGTCTTGAGCATTTTGATTCATCGGGAACATTGTAACTTCTCTAATATTTTTTTCATTTGCTAAAAGCATTACAATTCTATCAATACCAGGGGCTATACCTCCATGAGGTGGGGCTCCATAGCTTAAGGCGTTGATCATTCCACTAAATTTCTCGTCAACTTGTTGTTTTTGGTAACCAGCAACCGAGAACAACTTATACATCAATTCAGGTATGTGATTTCTAATTGCGCCAGAAGACAGTTCTATCCCATTACAAACAATATCGTATTGGTAGGCTTTAATATTAAGAGGATTATCAAAATCAATATCTTTTACATCTCCCTGGGGCATTGAAAATGGATTATGACTAAATTCAATTTTATTAGTTACTTCATTTTTTTCAAACATTGGATAATCAATAATCCAACAAAACGCAAATGTATTATCATCAATTAATTCTAAATCTTTAGCAATTTTATCTCTTGCTAGAGAGGTTATTTTTTCAACGTCACTTATTTTTCCACAAGCAAGAAATATACTATCACCTACTTCAGCTTTAGTAATTTTCATAATTTCTTCTAGAGCTTCTTTAGAGAAAAATTTTCCTACCGGTCCTTTTGCAGAAAGATTTTCTTCTTTTTCAATTGTAAAATAAGCAAGACCTGATGCACCTTGTTCCTTGGCCCACTTATCAATGTTATCAAAAAAACTTCTAGGTTTATCTTTTGTATTTTTTGTTACTATACATCTTACTTTAGAGCCAGATTTTATAAGCTTTTTAAATATCTCAAAAGTAACATCATCACGTGTAAAAATATTCGATAAATCATAAATTATTAATGGGTTTCTTAAATCTGGCTTATCTGATCCATACTTAAGCATGGATTCCTCATAAGGTATTCTTGGAAATTTTTCATACATTAATTTTTTTGAAGAAAAATTTTTAAAAACATTGACTATTAATTTTTCAACAACTTGAAAAACATCTTCTTGTTCAACAAAAGACATTTCTAAATCCAGCTGATAAAATTCACCTGGACTTCTATCGGCTCTTGCATCTTCGTCTCTAAAGCATGGAGCTATTTGAAAATATTTATCAAAACCAGAAACCATTATAAGTTGTTTAAATTGTTGCGGTGCTTGAGGCAGCGCATAAAATTTTCCAGGATTTAGCCTGCTTGGTACTAAAAAATCTCTTGCACCTTCGGGACTAGAGGATGTTAATATTGGTGTTTGAAACTCTAAAAAACCAATTTTAGACATCTCGCTTCTAATAAAAGAAATAACTTTTGACCTTAAAATAATATTATCATGAATCTTTTTTCTCCTTAAATCTAAGAATCTATACTTAAGTCTAATTTCTTCAGCATATTCTTGGTCACTAAAAACTGGCATTGGCAACTCTTTACATGTACCAAGCACTTCAAATGAATTTATATTAACCTCTATTTCTCCAGTTTGTAGATCGGTGTTAATGGTCTCTTTTGCTCTCTTAACAACCTTACCATTTATTTTAATTACACTTTCTAATTGTATTTTTTCTAATGAGTTAAAACTATCGTTACTCTTATCTATGATGCACTGAGTCATTCCATAATTGTCTCTTAAATCTATGAATAATAAATTTCCGTGATCTCTTTTTTTGTTTATCCAGCCTGACAAAACAACATCTTTACCACTGTTGTCTAAAGTTAACTCACTACAAGTATGTGTTCTATATTTATTCACTTATTCCTCAAGAGCTTCATTAATAATTTTAAAATCGATTGATTTTTTTTTTTTTAAACTAATCTTGTCAATTTTATATATGAATTCAAATATTTTGCCATACGATCTCTCAATTCTTTTAATAATAAAATTAATCAGTTTTTTATCTAAAGTAATTTGTCTATCTGATAAATTTTTTAATATCAACGCAAACATTAGTTCATCATCAGGGTTTTGAATATTTGCAAAAAGACAGTTTTTAGTTCTAGACCTAAGATCTTCTAACTTAAAATTAATCTCAGATATCGGTTTAGTTGATGTGATTATCAAAAATTTGTTATCTTGATCTATTATATTAAAGAGAGAATAAATCAGTTTCTCGTTTATATCTAAATTTAAATCCTCTAAAACTACATTTTGGTAAGGTTTTATAGATTTAAGGTTTTCATCGTTTAATGAATTAACATCAATCCTAATACCATTAAATTTTTTTAAGAAAATATTTACTAAGTGAGTTTTTCCTGAAAATTTATCTCCATTAATGTTTAAAAAATTTTTTTCCCATTTGGGCCATTTGTTAATCATTTCAAAGGCATAAAAATTACTCTTTCCGACATAAAAATCATCATCTTTAAAATTTTGGTCATGATCAAAATCTAGTAATAACTGATTTAAACTTTTCATTCTATCGTCCAAATATTATTTTTCATTTCAAGGTTAAATTTTCTTCTTTTCATATCATTTAAAAATATATTGAGTGAACCGTTATAAGTTATTTTATATTGAATACTTTCGCTATTAAAACTTAGAATATTAAAATCAGATATTAAATCTATATTATCAAGTGCCTGCTCCAGCTCTATAATCTTTTTATTTTTTTTTGAATTAATTGATATTGTTATAGGAAGTTTTATTGAAGTGTTAATTTCATTATTTTTTTTCCATTGGTCTTCATAAGACTGTTTTAAACTTTTAACAATATTAGAAAAGTCATACTCGTCTATGATATCTACATTGAAATAGTTTTTATTCTGCAGCTTTAAAATATTATTTAAATTAATTTTTGAAAGTGTTCTTATTGAACTGTCATCTTTATATATTATTAAAATTATGTTATCTTTAATATCATACTTATTAATTAATTTTGAAAAGTCATAATCTTCAATATCTTTGGAATTTTTTTGTAATTCCATTAAATCTTCGATGTCTTCACTTGGTAATAAATAATTCAATAAAGCATAAGAATTTTTTTGCTCATTCCACTTATCATAAAAAATATTATTATTAAAAAGATAAATATTATTATCTTTAGTTTCAACAAGTATAGGAAATAATAAGATCTTATTTTTTTGTGGTATTGATGGAAAAATATTTTCATTTTCTAAAAATTTAAGAATCTTTTTTTTATTAAATGTTGTTTCTAAATTTGCAAAATACTCATTATTTATAAATTTTTCACCACTAATGGTGAAAGAATCGATCATGCCCTTAAGTTCTTTGATTGAAACATTTTTAATCTTTTTTCTATCACCAGAGGTTGTAATCATTGAAATTAAATCAGAAAAGGAAGTTTGAAACCCTTTGTCGATTACACTATTTTTTTCAAAATTTAGTTCAAATGGAGAGGATATTTCGATGTCAGATACCTTAAATGCATTTGCATTTAAATAAGTTGTGGAAAAAAATACTATTAATAGAGAGAATAAAATAAAATAAATATATACATTCAGTAATTTATTAAATTTATTAATTATTTGCATATATTATACTAATGAAAAAAGAAAAATTTACCTATGAAAAAAGTGGTGTAAACATAAATGCTGCTGATAATTTTGTTAAATTTATATCCTCAATATCATCAAGTAATAAAGGCAAAAAAAAGTTTAACAATATTGGTGGTTTCGGCTCTATAACTAATATCCCAAAAAATTTTAAAAATCCTAAAATTGTAGCTTGTACTGATGGTGTTGGTACAAAGATAGAGATAGCTAATTTACTTAACAAATATGATACAATTGGTATTGATTTAGTTGCTATGAGTGTAAATGACCTCATTGTTCAAGGAGCAAGACCACTTTTATTTTTAGATTATATTTCTATTAATAAAATTAATTTAAATAAATTAAAATTGATCCTCAAAGGAATTGTGAAAGGTTGCAGAATCTCCAACTGCGAATTGGTTGGTGGAGAGACGGCAGAAATGCCAGGTACTTATGAAAAAGGTAAATTTGATATAGCAGGTTTTGCAGTAGGTTTAGTGGATGAAAAAAATATTTTAGCAAAAAAAAATATAAAAAAAAATGACTTAGTGTTAGCTATACCATCTAGTGGCGTTCACTCAAATGGTTATTCTTTAATCAGACATGTTCTTAAAAATAAAAAGATTAATTTGAAAAATAATTCATTTTTAAAAAAAGAACTACTAAGACCTACGAAAATTTATGTACAAGAAGTTTTAAGTTTAATAGATAATAATCTTTTAAATGGGTGTGCAAATATCACTGGTGGTGGATTAGCAGATAATATTAAGAGAGTTATTCCAGATAGATTAGTTGCTGATATAGATTTAAATAAAGTTAAAACAAAAAAAATTTTTAAATGGTTAAAACAAAATAACATTGATGATAAAGAAATGTTAAAAACATTCAATTGTGGAGTTGGGTTTTGTTTAATAGCTAACCCTAAAAACTTAAATAAAATTACTAAATTTTTTACTAAAGAATTTAAACCCTATGTTATTGGAAAAATAACCACAGGAAAAAATAAAGTTAAACTTAGTGGTAAAATTGACTGGTCTTAAAAAGATTAAAACAGCAGTTTTTATATCTGGAACTGGAAGTAATTTAAAAAATTTAATTAAATTTTCCAAAATAAAAAATTCACCCATATCTATAGATTTAATTTTTTCGAACACACCTAAAGCTAAAGGCTTAAGATTTTCAAATCAATTTAATATCAAAAAATATGTATCAACCTTTAAAGACTCTAAAATAACTGAAGAAAAAATATTAGATTTATTAAAAAAAGAAAATATAAGATTTATTTGTCTTGCTGGTTTTATGAAGATTTTATCTAATGTTTTTATTAAAAAGTTTAGTGGAAAAATAATTAATATACATCCTTCTTTACTACCAAAGTACAAGGGGCTTGATACTCACATTAAAGCTATACAAAATAAAGATAAGATAGCTGGTTGCACTGTTCATTTTGTAACAGCAAAACTTGATTCTGGAAAAATAATACTACAAAAGGATGTTAAAATTTCAAAAAAAGATACTCCTACTTCTTTAGCTAAAAAAGTTTTAAAACAAGAGTATAAACTCTACCCTTCAGCTATTAAAAAAATATTTAATTAATCTTTAAAGAAAAAATCAATCTCAATTTTAGCGTTTTCAACACTATCAGAACCATGTACAGAATTTTTATCAATAGAAATTCCATATTTTTTTCTTATAGTTCCTTCTGCGGCATCCTCTGGTTTGGTTGCACCCATTAACTCTCTGTTTCCTAAAACTGCGTTTTCTTTCTCAAGCACCATCACTACTATTGGTCCTGATGACAAATAGGCACATAAATCATTAAAAAAAGGTTTTGTTTCATGGACTTTATAGAATTGTTCCGCCTCAACTTTTGCTATCTGAATTTTTTTATCTTTAACAATATTAAAACCTTTATTTAAAAACATTTCTTTAATTTCGTTATCTAAACTTCTTTCAACTGCGTCAGGTTTAATGATTGATAGTGTTTGCTCTGTGTTACTCATAATGATCCTCTATTAGTTGGTTTAATAATCGTACTCCATAGCTGGTTGCTCCACCTGAGTTTAAAGCACCACCATATTTTGAAAAAGCCATGCCAGCTATATCTAAGTGAGCCCAAGGTGTCTTGTTTAGAATAAATCTTTGTAAAAATTGAGCAGCAGTTGTTGATCCTGCACCACCCACATAATTAATATTTTGCATATCTGCATTTTTTGAATCTATAAGTTTGTCAAAGTTTTTATGCAAAGGCATTCTCCATAATTTTTCTTCCACTTTGTCACCTGCTTCTAATAATTGTTTTGACAATTTATCATCGTTTGAAAATAGTCCAGCATATTCGGATCCTAATGAAACTATTATAGCCCCTGTTAATGTTGCTAAATCAACTATAAATTTAGGTTTAAATTTTTTTTCAGTAAAAGTTAGAGCATCAGCCAAAACCAATCTACCTTCAGCATCAGTATTTAATATCTCTATTGTTTTACCGCTGTAAGATTTAACAATGTCACCAGGTCTTTGTGCGTTTCCACTCACCATATTCTCAACAAGTCCCACAACACCAACTGCATTAATTTTTGCTTTTCTTAATGCTAAATTTTTCATTAATCCTACAACTGTAGCAGAACCAGCCATATCATAAGTCATGTCTTCCATAAACTTCGCTGGTTTTAACGAGTAACCACCAGTGTCAAAACAAACTCCTTTTCCAACAAATGCTAAAGGATTAGAATTATTTTTTGCTCCATTCCATTCAATTGTTACAAGGTATGACCCTCGAACACTTCCTTGTCCTACACCAAGTAAGGCATTCATTCCAAGTTTTTTTAGTTTTTTATCATCATATATATTTATTTTTAATCCAAATTTTTTAAGTGCATTTATTCTTTTTGCATATTCATCTGGGTGTAAAATATTTCCAGGCTCTGAAACAAGGTCTCTTGCAAAAAAGCTTCCTTCTTCTAGAGCTTTAAATCTTAAGTGATCTTGAGTAGATATTTTATTTTTATTTCCTATAACATTTATAAAAATTATCTTTTTATTCTTATTTGATTTGTAAATATTAAATTCATACGATTTTAATTTCAGTCCATGCAGAAAATAACCTACAAAATTTTTAATTTTATTATTAATTGTATCTGAATTTACAAAATATTCTTTTTTCTTATCATAATTAATATAGCTATGAAATTTAGCACCCAGATTTTCTATTTCTGATATTTTTATATCTTTCTTAATAGACACTAAAAATACTGTTTTTTTTGAATTAACTTCAAAGAAAAGTAAATCTTTTTTTAAATCACTGTTTTTTAACAAATCGGATATGTAAGAAAATTCTAAATTTGATAGATTTTTTTTTAAACTATTAATATTGAAATTTTCATCAACGAATAAGACAAGATTAGTTGAAGATTTGTTTATACTGTCATTTTTATAATTAATTTGAATGGTCATAAATTTAAATACACACTCCTAAAGTTGAGTGTTATATATTAATAATATTTTTATATTTCAATGAAAAAATTAATTTTTACCCATTTTTTAATAGATACTACAAAATCTTTTTTTTTAGTAAGTCTGGCCTTAAGCCTAATTGTTTGGGTTATACAGTCAGTTAATTACTTGGACCTTATTATGGAAGATGGCCATGGTTTTAATCTTTATTTTTCATATACTATATTAAATTTTCCGAAAATATTTAGTAGACTTTTACCTTTTCTATTCTTTGTAACATTGTTTTATAAAATATTGGAATATGAAGAACGGAACGAGTTAATTATATTTTGGTCTAATGGAATAAGTAAAATTGAATTTATAAATATACTAATAGTGTTTTCTGTTTTAATATGTTTTTTACAAATTTTGCTTGGTAGCTACATATCTCCATTAGGTCAAAACAAAGCAAGGTCTCTACTAAAAAATTCAAGTATTGATTTTCTGCCTTTTTTAATCAAAGAAGGTAAATTTATTGATACTATAAAAGGTTTAACAATTTTTATAGATTATAAAGACAAAGACCAAAAATATACTAATATATTTTTGACAGAAGAAAAAATTAATGGAACAAAAAGAATTATTTATGCAGAAAGTGGATATCTTGTCATCAGCGCTGATGACAAAAAATTTAAATTAATCAATGGCAAAATAATTGACCAAAATGAAGGAAAAAGTATCGAATTTGGTTTTGATGAGATAAATTTTGATTTATCAAAATATCAATCAAAGACTATTACATTTCCTAAAATTCAAGAAACTAACAATTTCAAACTTTTAAAATGTATAATGTATAATTATAAAAATAAAATAGAGGATTACAATGAGAGTGATTTTAATTGTGAGCTCTCTACAATGGTCGTTGTGCAACAAGAGTTACTTAGAAGATTCCATTTACCAATATATCTACCTTTACTATCTCTTCTCTGCGGCATTCTTATTACCAGATCTAAGGAATATATATATTACAATAGATTTAAATATTGCTTATTTGCGTTTATTTTTTCAATTATTGTATTTTCAGAAATATCTTTAAGATATTCATTGATAAATTCTTTTAGTTTTCTTTTTTTTACAACTTTTCCAATAATAATATTTATTATATTTTATATAATTTGTAGTCATGAAAAAAGGGTATGATAAAAATATATCAAAATTATTTAATTAAACTCTTTTTAAGCAAAATATTAAAGATAAGCTTAATTTTTTCTTTACTGATTTTTATCTTAAGTGTTTTTGAGGAAATAAATTTTTTTAAAGAATTAAATGTTGAATTTTTTTTCCCTTTTTTTCTTACCGTTTTAGATGTGCCCTCTACACTTTTTATTATTTTTCCATTTATATTTTTAATAAGTGTTCAATTTTTATTTATAGATCTAATCAATAAAGATGAATTAAGTATCTTTAAAACTCATGGCTTAAATAATTTTAAGATAATAAAAATACTATTATTTTCCTCATTTATTTTTGGATTGTTCATTTCATTGGTATTTTATGGTTTTTCATCCAAATTAAAATTTATTTACCTCAACCTAAAGAATGAATATTCTTCAGATAACAAGTATTTAGCAACAACAACAGAAAATGGTTTATGGATTAAAGATGAAATTAATAACAAAATATACATAATTAATGCAAAAACTATAGATAATAATTATTTACAAGATGTCTCTATTGTTGTGTTTGATAAAGATTTTAAACTAGTTAAAATAATAAATAGTGAAAAAGTTAATATTATTTCTACTAAATGGGTTATTTTAAAACCTAGAATTTCAATTAACAACAACGTAGACCAATTAAAAGAAGATATAACTTTAATTAGTCACTTTGATGCTAATAAAATTAATACTTTTTTTAAAAATTTATCTTCTATTGGCTTATTTCAAATTGAAAGTTTAATTAAAGAATATTCTGAGATGGGCTACTCTATTGATGAGATAAGAAATCATTTATATAGTATTCTTTTATATCCTGTTTATCTTAGTCTTTTGACGATCTTCTCTTCAATTATAATGTTAAATATAAAACGCTCAAAACCAATGATATTTCATATTATATTGGGTGTTATGTTGTCTGTGGTTATTTACTATGTAAATTACTTATTTAGTTTACTAGGTATAAGTGGCAGAATTCCGTCTTTATTATCTGTTTTATTTCCACTATTTGTACTTTTAATAATAAATATAATCGGTCTTATTAGAATAAATGAAAAATAAATATATAATATTACTTCTCTTATTAATGAGTTTTAACATAAATAATTCATTGTTTGGGCAGGAATTTAATTTTGAGACCTCAACAATAAATATCTTAGATGAAGGAGATACCATTGTTGCACAAAATGGTTCTATTTTTTTTAAAAAAAAAAACCTAAGAATTAAAGCTCAAAATTTTGAATACAATAAGAGTAAGCAAACCTTAACTATTTTGAAAGGTGTAGCAGAATTTTCTAAAAATAATTTGTTAATCTATGCTGATGAGCTCTATTACGATGAAGTAACATCTTTTTTAAAAGCTATAGGAAATGTTGAAATTAAAGAAGGATTGAATAAAGTCAGCATAAACTCTGAAAATATTTTTTATGATATTAATAAAGAAATAATTAAATCTGAATTCCCTTCGGTAATTAACAATTATTTAAATAATAAGATTCAAATTAAAAGTTTCATTTATATGATCAGTGATGATTTAATTAAACTAAACCATGTAAATATAGTGGATAATGATAAAAATATTTATAACTTAGATAAAGCTTTCCTCAACTTAAATTCAAAAAAATTAATTGGTAAAGATGTTTCAATTAATTTTAACAATATGAATCTTGATAGCAATAATAGTCCAAGACTTAAAAGTAACTCAATTAGTGTTAGCGATGAAATCGTGGTTCTTAAAAAAGGTATTTTTACAACATGTCAAAAAAATGATAAATGTCCACCTTGGCAAATTTCTGCTAGAGAAATTAAACATAACAAGACAAAAAAAACTATTTATTATAAGGATGCATTTTTGAAAATTTATGATGTTCCAGTTTTTTATTTCCCTAAATTTTTTCATCCAGATCCAAGCGTAAAAAGACAGTCAGGCTTTCTAGTGCCAAAATTTCAAGATTCTTCAAGTCTAGGGATGTCACTAAATCTACCCTATTATTACGCTATATCAGATAATAAAGATTTTACATTTAATCCAAGACTCTACTCTAATAACAAGTATCTTGCTCAGTCTGAATTTAGACAGGTTAACAAAGGCTCTAGTCACATAATTGATTTGAGCTTTTTAAATGATGATAAAATCAACAAAAGCCATTTTTTTTATCAAGGTTCAAAGAAATTTAACTTTGATAACTTTGATGACAGCAACCTAACTGTAAAAATAGAAAATGTCTCAAATGATACTTATTTAAAAACCTACAAATTAAAATCTCCATTAATTAATAATGAAAATTTACTTAATTCTTCGATAAATATAGACTTATATCGTAAAGATCTAGAATTCTCTGCTGCTATAGAGGCATATGAGAATTTAAACAAAGAAAAATCTGATAGATATCAATTTATACTCCCTCGTTTTGATCTAATAAAAGAACTAGAAAATAATACAAATTTAAATGGTCGTTTTTCATTACTGAGTAATGGAAGTATTAAAAATTTCGATACGAATGTTAATGAAAAAATTTTTATTAATGATTTACTTTTTAATTCGGATACCTTTTTAAGCACAAACGGAATCTCAAATGAATATAATTTTCTAATTAAGAATGTTACTACTGACGCTGATAATTCCACCTTATATAAGAATAATTTTGACAGCACTATAAGCTCTTTGATTGAATACAAGTCTTCATATCCAATGATAAAAGAAACAGAAGAATATAAAAAAATATTAAAACCCCAAACTTCAATAAGATTTGGAACAAATCAAATAATGAATCAAAAAGATATTGATCAGAGATCCAATATTGAAGATATTTATAGTCTTTATAGATCTGGCTCTAATACCTCTTTAGAAAAGGGATTATCACTAACATATGGAGCTATATTTGAAAAGTCTAAAAAATCAAATTTAGATACAAATATTTTAGCTATAGAGATGGCGAACGTCCTAAGATTAGAAGAAAATAATAAATCAGCAAGGAACAGTGGTTTAGATGAAAAAATATCAGATATTTTTGGTAAAATTGAATATAAACCAATCGATTTAGTTGAAATAAATTATGACTTCTCAATAAAAAATAATTTTAAACAACAAAATTATGAGTATTTATCTGCAGAATTTAAAGTAAATAATTTCTTAACTAATTTTAACTATTTAAATGAGGACAATACATTCAGTAAAGAAAGTTATATTGCAAATACAAGCACTTATTATATCAATGACAGTAATAATCTCTCATTCAAAACAAGAAAAAATAAAAAAACTAAACTTACTGAGTTTTATAATTTGATTTATCAATACAAAAATGACTGTCTTGCAGCAGCAATAGAATACAAAAAAGATTATTATAGTGACAGAGACCTGGTACCAGAAGAAAGCATATACTTAACATTAACAATTATACCTTTTGGCAGCGCGAATACTCCAAATTTTAAACCATGATTTTAAAAAAAACTATTTTAATTGTCACATTATTGTTAATATTTATTGTCTCAAAGGTTTTAGCAGATGTATCTATTTCAGTTAAAGTTAACAACACTATAATTAGCAGCCATGATATAAAGAGAGAGGCGCTATATTTAAAAGCACTAAATAAAAAATTAGAAAATCTTGATAACAAACAAATTTTGAGAATAGCTAAAGAATCTATTATTAGAGAAACAATTAAGTTAATTGAATTAAATAAATATTACGTGCTAGATCAATCAAATCCATTATTAGATAAAGTAATTAAAGACTTTTATTTAAGACTAAATATGCAAAATGAAATTCAATTTGAAAATCATCTTAAAAAATATGATTTAAATATTGCAGAAATTAAAGAAAAAATTGAAATTGAAACTACATGGAATGCTTTAATTGATAGAAATTACAGAAATCAAATTAAGATTGATAGAGATAAATTATTGGAGAAAATTGATAATTTGAAAATTAATAAACAAAAAAAATCTTATCTCTTATCTGAAATAATCTTTGAAATAAAAGTTGGTCAAAGTATAGATCAGGTTTTTTCAAGAATAGGTGAAAGTATCAAAGAAATAGGCTTCGAAAACACAGCTAATATTTATAGTATCTCAGATAGCTCTAAATTTGGTGGTAAAATTGGCTGGGTTGATGAAAAAAATTTAGCACAGATTATAAAATCAGAAATTTTGAAAATAAATATAAACGATCACACTAAACCAATCGTCATAAACAACAATTTTTTAATACTTAAATTACAAAACACAAAAGAGGAGGCAATAAAAGTGGATAAAAATTTATTGTTCGATGAGATGATGCGGTATGAGATTAATGCACAGCTTGGTAAATACTCTAAAATTTATTATAATAAGGTTAAAATAAATACAGAAATTTATGAATTTTAAGTCAATATTAGTTGTTGCTGGTGAGCCACATAGTGTTTTTTTAGAAATATTTTTTAAAAGTATAAAAAAAAATAACTTTAAAAAACCAATAATTTTAATTGCCTCAAAAAATCTGTTGATAGAACAAATGAAGAAGCTAAACTTTAATTTAAGGATTAAAATAATAAAAAAGGAAGACATACAAATCAAAAAATTAAACAATAATTGTATTAATCTGATTAATGTTAATTATAAATTTACTCACGCTTTTCAGAAAATTTCACCTAAATCAAATCATTATATCAGCAGATGTTTTAAGATTGCGTTAGAACTAACTTCTAAAAATGCAGATTTTTCCCTAATTAATGGTCCAATTAATAAAAAATATTTTTTAAATGGAAGTAGCTTGGGTATTACAGAATATTTAGCAAAAAAAAATAAATCAATAAATGAAGTTGCGATGCTAATATTTAATAAGAAATTGGCTGTCTGTCCTATAACAACACATCTTCCTTTAAAAGATGTTGCTAAAAATATTACAAAACATAAAATATTCTCACATGTTAATCTTATTATGGATTTTTATAAAAAAAAATTTAGAAAAATACCCCGTATTGCTGTAACAGGATTAAATCCACACTGCGAAAGTAACCTTAAAAATTTTGAAGAAAAATCAATAATATCACCTGCCATTAAAAAGTTAAGAATAAAAAAATTGAATGTTAGCGGTCCATTTCCAGCTGACACTGTTTTTATGAAAGATAATTTAAAAAAATATGATGTTATTATTGGTATGTATCATGATCAAGTCCTCACACCTATAAAAACTTTATTTGGTTTTGACGCAATTAATATCACACTAGGTTTGCCGTACTTACGCGTTTCACCTGATCATGGTCCTAACGAAATTATGGTTGGAAAAAACACATCTAATCCTAGAAGTTTAATGCTAGCATTAAAATTTTTAGATAATTAAGTGAGTATTAGAGCTAAAAAAAGTCTTGGGCAAAATTTTTTAATAGATCGAGATGTCCTTGAAAAAATAGTATCTATAACTGATATAGCTGGCAAAGAAGTCTTGGAAATTGGTCCTGGCAGTGGAAATTTAACCACATACATTCTAAAACAAAAACCAAAAAAGCTCCATGTTGTAGAAAAAGATGATGATTTAGCAATATTACTAAAAGAAAAGTTTGATAATGAAATAGAAATTATAAATGATGATATTTTGAGAGTATCTGAAAATAAAATTTCAGATCAAAAATTATCTGTTTTTGGTAATTTGCCATACAATATATCAACTGAAATTTTATCTAAATGGATTCTTAATATTGGTTCAAATTTTTGGTTTGAAAGTCTCGTATTGATGTTCCAAAAAGAAGTTGCTGATAGAATTGTATCGGAATTTAATAACTCTAAGTACGGCAGACTATCAATTTTATCTAGTTGGAAATTGAATGTAGAAAAAATAATAGATATTAAACCACAAAGTTTTTCACCGAGACCTAAAATCGATAGTTCTTTACTTTTATTTACTCCAAAAGAAAAATTTTTTGAATTAAAGGATCCTAAAAACCTTGAAAAGATTACTAGAATATTTTTCAGCCATAGAAGGAAAATGTTAAAAAAACCCTTCAATCAAGTTTTTACTAACGGAAAACTGGTTGCAGAAAAATTTGGCATTGATCTTAATCTTAGACCTCAAAACCTTGAACCTGAAACATATTTCAAACTTGTAAAAGAATATGAAGACTTAAGAGCTTAGTTTTTCAACATGTTTTCTAATGAAATCTTTATCATAGTCTTTTGAACCATTGTTAATTTCAGCATCAATTAAACTACTAATTTTAGAATAGCATTCTTCTAGGTTGTCATTAATTATTACATAGTCATAATTAATCCAATGCAAAACATCTCTACTAAATTCTTTCATGCGCTCTTCTACTATTAATTTATCTTTCATGTCTCTATTTGAAAGTCTTTCAAATAGTATTTCTTTACTGGGAGGTAAAATAAAAAAAGTAATTAATTTATAATTTAACTTTTTATTCTTAATTTGATCAGCTCCTTGCCAATCAATATCAAATATTACATTTTTACTTTTTTCTAATTTCTCAATTACTGGTGTTCTAGTTGTTCCATAAAGATGTTTAAATACTTTTGCATATTCTAAGAACTCTTCATTCTTTATTAAATTTTCAAATTTATCATAATTAACAAAGTAGTAATCATTGTCTGCAATTTCGTTGAGCCTAGGTTTTCTTGTAGTGTGAGAAACTGAAATGTGAAAATTTTTTTTTTTAGATAGAAGTTTTACTAACGTTGTTTTACCTGCCCCAGATGGGGATGATAAAATTACCATTATCCCATCTTTTTTTTTGGACATTTAATTTCTAGTTTGCTTTGCCCGCTATAAAGTTAACAGCATCACCTACAGTAAGAATTTTTTCAGCTTCACTATCTGAAATTTCTGAACCAAATTCTTCTTCAAAAGCCATTACTAACTCTACTGTATCCAAACTATCTGCTCCAAGATCATCTATAAAGCTTGAATCATCTAATACTTTAGCTTCATCAATACCTAAATGGTCTGCTACAATTTTTTTAACCTTACTTGAAATATCTTCTGACATAATGTTCCTTTTGTTATATTTCGTTAATAGTTTAAAAAGTAATTTTGTCAACCCAAATACATGCCACCATTAACATGTAATGTTTCTCCATTAATATAATCTGATTGATCTGAGCTTAAGAAATGAACTGCATTTGCTATATCCACAGGTTTACCCAGTCTATTAGATGGAATTTTAGCAACTATTGATTCTTTAAATTTTTCATCTATTTGGTCTGTCATGGCAGTACTTATAAAGCCTGGAGATATGCAATTAACATTGATATTTTTTTTTGCATATTCAATTGCTAAGCTTTTTGACATCGCAACTATTCCTGCTTTAGATGCTGTGTAGTTTGCCTGTCCAACATTACCAGTATGCCCGACAACTGAAGTTATATTAATAATTTTTCCAGATTTATTTTTAAGCATTTTTTTTATTGAATATTTGCACATTAAAAAAGTGGATGTTAAATTAATATTTATTACTTTTGACCACTCTTCTAAACTCATTCTGATAGTTAAGTTATCTTTTGTAATACCCGCGTTATTAACAATGCAATCTAATGATCCACCTAGTTCTTTGGTGGAATTTTCTATAAATTCTTCTATTTTTTCATGTTGAGAAATATCAAATTTAAGAATTTTTATATTATCAAATTTTTCTTTTAACTCCTCTAGTTTTTCAATTCTTGTACCAGTAGCTAAAATATTTGCACCATTTTGACTTAACTTTTCAACTATAGAATTTCCTATTCCGCCTGAGGCACCTGTTACTATAATATTTTTATCTTTTAAACTATTCATTAATGTTAATTAACTTTATATCCTCTTCTGAATTTATTGCACTAACTTTAACATTTCTGTCAATTCTCTTTATCAATCCTGATAAAACTTTACCAGGTCCTATTTCTATAAACTCTGTAACACCCTTCTCAATCATCAATAAAACACATTCACGCCAACGAACACTGTTTTCAATTTGTTTAACTAGTAATTCTTTTAATTCATTTGAATTAGATATTTCTTTCCCCGTTACATTTGAAATAAGAATATTTTTCGGTTCATTAAAATTTAATTTTGCTATTTCTTCCTTCATTACAAGTGTCGCATTATTCATTAATTTACAATGAAATGGAGCGCTCACAGGCAATTTAATATTTTTAATATTTGAAGCCTTCAAATCAATCATGATTTTTTCTAGGTCTTCAATTTTTCCACTTAATACGATTTGACCAATTGAATTATCATTTGCAATAAAGCATTCGTATTTATCTTTATTTTCATCAATTATTTTTTTTATTATTTCAATTTCAGAACCCAAAACTGCAACCATTCCACCCACTCCTTTTGGAACAGAGTTCTGCATCGCATTACCTCTAATTTTTAATATTTTTAAAGTATCTGAGAATGATAATGACTCAGCAGCAGTTAATGCAGAGTATTCTCCTAAAGAATGTCCTGCATAAAATTTAGCTTTATCTAAATCAATTTTAAACTCTTCCTTGATTAACTTGAATATTGAATAACTGAGTAAAAATATTGCTGGTTGAGTGTTTTCTGTTAAGTCCAATTCTTCTTTTGGGCCATTTAAGATAAGGTTCGATAGTGAGAAACCAAGTGTATCATCTGCTTCCTTGAACAGATCTTGAACTAAGCTATATTTAGCATGTAGGTCTTTACCCATTCCTACTAATTGTGAGCCTTGACCTGGAAAAATAACAGAAAACATTTAAATATCTAAAGTTTATTATGGTTTTAAGTGTTGTAATTCAATAATTATAATAGTATATCCTCACTTTTTATTAAAGAACAATT
>Ga0209710_1001226_pt1 | contig 20279 bp, 19 predicted proteins | sample ArcticOcean_MG_C_5_FD_187436 | JGI IMG/M metagenome (GOLD analysis project Ga0209710, IMG submission 187436) | Marine microbial communities from western Arctic Ocean - ArcticOcean_MG_CB4_138 (SPAdes) (version 2) | ecosystem: Environmental > Aquatic > Marine > Oceanic | place: Arctic Ocean...
GGTGGGCTCGCAAAAGGAAATACAAAGAAACCATATTATTGAGGGCTGGAGAGATAAACTATTAAGCAATAATGATTCAATTACTGAATTTATCGATGAGTATCCTAAAATTGATAGGCAATCACTAAGGCAAACAGTCTCAAATGCTCAAAAAGAAAAAAAAGACAACAAGCCCCCCAAACATTCAAGGCAACTCTTTAAGCTAATCAAAGATATTATTATGGCTAAAGTTTAACGTTAACCTTGGATTGAATTCCACCTCTTAAATAACCGACCTCAATTAATTTACCTTTATTCTTTCTAATTGCACTTATTAAATCATCTGGGCTATTAACAGGTTGTTTGGCGATTGAAGTAATACTATCATTTCTTAATATGCCAGCAATTGCTGCAGGTGATCCTTTAATAACTGCAATGATTTGAACTCCATTAATTGCCTCTATATCAGAATTTAACTTAATAAAATGAGCTCCAAATGTGGGCTTTGGAAGCTTGACCCAATATGTAGCATTTATTTCATACTTGATATTCTCATCAACTAAATCATCATCATTAATTTCAATTTCTGTCAAATTTCCCACCTCTTTTACTCGATTAGCTTTTCTTGCTTTTTCTCGAGCTTTTTTAATCATTGTTGCACGACTAGAGTCATTAATTTGGCGGTCATATAATAGAACCATATCGGCCTTTATTGATTTTGCATGTTGAAGAGCTAAATTTGGAGAGGTATATGGAGCGGTAAAATTTGAATGTCCCATTAGGTCATAACCATCTTCAAGCATCTTAAATTTATCAGTTTTCTGCGCCCACCCTCTCATCATTTTTGTATTAGGATTTTTTGAGAATGATTGGAATCCTTTTGGGCTCTGTATCTGATAATTTTTCGCAAAGGCATTTTCATCACTGAATGCAATATTTGATATGAAAAATAGTAAGGAAATGAAATATGTTAAGTATGATTTTTGCATAGTAAACCTTATTGAAATGTTAATATTAGTTAATTATCTACTAAAAGAGACATATTGATGAAAAAAAGATTCATTAAAATTGGCTTAATTTCTATAAGTGATCGTGCATCATCTGGAGAATACGAAGATGAAGGCCTGCCGAATCTTAAAAATTGGTTAACTAAGGTCCTTATTAAGCCATTTAATATAGAAGAAGAAATCATCCCTGATGAAATTGAGGTTATTAAAAAAACTTTAATTACCCTATCGGATGAAAAAAAATGCGATCTTATTCTTACAACTGGTGGCACAGGCCCTGCTAAGAGAGACGTTACTCCTGAAGCGACTTTAAGTGTTGGAGATAAAGAAATGCCAGGCTTTGGTGAGCAAATGAGGCAAATCAGTTTGAATTTTGTTCCTACAGCTATTTTATCTAGACAAGTTGCTGTTATAAGAAACACAGTCCTTATTATTAATCTTCCAGGGCAGCCTAAAGCGATTGTCGAAACATTAGAAGGATTAAAAGATGCAAAAGGTAGTTTAATAGTGCCTGGTATATTTGCTGCTGTCCCTTATTGTCTAGATCTTATTGGTGGGCCTTATATTGAAACTAAAGAAACTATACTAAAATCTTTCCGGCCCAAAAAAAAATAAAATGTCTCCTGAATTCTCATTGATTGATAAATACTTTAATTTACACAAAACCAAAGCATACAAAGGTATTGGAGATGATGCTGCCTTAATAAAAAAAGATACTAATCATTTGTGGGCTATCTCGACCGATATGCTCAATGAAAAAACTCACTTTTTTCAAAATACTAATCCATTCAACTTAGGATGGAAAGCTCTTGCAGTAAATATCTCTGACATATATGCAATGGGAGGTGTTCCAAAGTTTGCTCTATTAGCAATTGCACTCCCTAAAGTAAAAGAAAATTGGATGAAAGAATTCTCTAATGGCTTATTTAGTTGTGCAAAAAAATATAAGGTTGAGCTGATTGGGGGCGATACTTCAAAGGGGCCGCTATCAATTAGTATTTGTATACTAGGTGAAGTTCTTAAAAAAAATATTCTTCTAAGGTCAAATGCAAAAAAAGAAGATGATATATGGGTAACTGGGGAATTAGGCCTTGCTGCATTGGGTTTGGCAAAGCTTAAAAGTAAAATTGAATTACCTCAAAGTTTATCAAAAAAAGCTATTAGGGCTTTAGAAAAGCCTATGCTGCATTCATCCATCATAAAAAGTATGGGCAGACTTAGTCATTCTGCGATTGATATTTCTGATGGACTAATCGCAGATCTTACTCATATTTTAGAAGCCTCTAACGTAGGGGCTAATATATTTTTAAAAGATATACCTATGAGCACTTGGATAAAAAAAAATAAATTGTTTGATATCGGATTGTCTGGAGGAGATGACTACCAATTACTATTTACTGCCCCTAAAAAAAATCGGAATAAAATTAATCTAGTAAGCAAAATGCCTTCAATAAAACTAGTAAGAATTGGTAGCATTCAAAAAGATAAAAGTTTAAATATTATCGACCATAAAGGAATGCTGTATAAACTGAAAAAGGGGGGGTACGATCATTTTGAAACCAAATAAATTACTGTTTAAAAATCTTTCAGCTTTTCTAGCGCTTGGTTTTGGTAGTGGATTAATAAAGAAAGCTCCTGGGACTTTTGGTACATTAGTGGCAATACCATTTTTTTTATTCTTACAGTTCCTTTCGCAACCTTTAATTTATTTATTTATCATCACTATGTTTTTTATTGGTATTTATGTCGCTGATAAAACAAGTCAAGCTTTAGCAATGAAAGATCCATCCTGTATTGTAATTGACGAAGTTGTAGGATTTTTACTATTATTAATTCTAATTGGACACCTACCTGGAACTGGAATTTCAATTACTAAAATAGATTTTATTCTCGCGTTTATTTTATTTCGTATCTTTGATATATGGAAACCCTTCCCTATCGATTTGCTAGAAAAAAAATTTAAAGGGGGTTTTGGCATAATGATTGATGATATTGGCGCTGCGATATACGCTTACATAATATTTATGCTCATTTATTATGCAATCTAAAGACATTAGAAATTTAACACGGGCACTGGGTGAGAAATTTTTAATGCAGAATATTATTCTTACAACTGTTGAGTCTTGCACTGGTGGGTTATTAGCCGCACAAATTACAAATGTTCCTGGTAGCTCAACTTGGTTTGATAGGGGATTTGTTACATATAGCAACCAATCAAAAGTTGACTGTGTAAGTGTAAAGAAAAGTACTATCAATAAATATGGTGCGGTTAGCCAACAAACTGCTAATGAAATGGCTTTAGGGGGTGTTCATAATAGCCAAGGAAATCTAGGGTTAAGTATTACTGGCATTGCAGGCCCGTCTGGCGGATCTAAAATGAAACCAGTAGGTACCATTTTCTTTGCAATTGCTAAAAAACAGAATGTTATTTTTGAGTATCAGGCATTTTTTGATGGAAATAGAGTAAATATTAGAGAAAAAGCCCTTCTATTTGCATTAAATCAATTATTGACGCTTACGTTATAGCAGCAAATATGAAATAATTAAGTGTTAAAAAATAATCAATCAAAGGCGCCTATTAAATGGATGAAAATAAGAAAAAAGCATTAGATGCAGCTTTAGCCCAAATCGAAAAGCAGTATGGTAAGGGTTCGATAATGCGAATGGATGACAGCAGTGTAGTTGAGGGTATTCAATCAGTTTCAACAGGATCTTTAGGGCTTGATATAGCATTAGGCATTGGTGGATTACCTCGTGGCCGTGTGGTTGAGGTTTATGGACCTGAATCATCAGGCAAAACTTCATTAACACTATCGGTAATAGCACAAATGCAAAAGATTGGAGGCACTGCTGCCTTTATAGATGCAGAGCATGCATTAGATACTCAATACGCTGCCAAATTAGGTGTCAACATAGAAGATCTTTTAGTCTCTCAGCCTGATACTGGAGAACAGGCACTTGAAATCACAGACATGTTGGTCAGAAGTGGGTCTGTCGATATGATCGTTATAGATTCAGTCGCCGCACTAACGCCAAGAGCTGAAATTGAAGGTGATATGGGCGACTCACATATGGGTTTACAAGCTAGGTTGATGTCACAAGCATTGAGAAAATTAACCAGTCAAATACAAAGAACTAATACCTTAGTAATCTTCATAAATCAATTAAGAATGAAAATTGGTGTGATGTTTGGAAATCCAGAAACTACTACAGGCGGTAATGCATTAAAATTCTATGCATCTGTACGTTTAGATATCAGACGAATCGGTGCTATCAAAAAAGGTGATGAAATTGTTGGGGCAGAAACAAGAGTTAAGGTTGTTAAAAATAAAGTAGCTCCTCCATTTAAAAAAGCAGAATTTGATGTCTTATATGGCGAAGGTATTTCTTTGGAGGGTGAGATTATTGATGAAGGCGTCAAGCTCGACCTTATAGAGAAAGCTGGTTCATGGTATAGCTACAAAGGGGAGAAGATAGGTCAAGGTAAAGACAAGGTAAGGGAGTACCTAAAAGATAATCCAGATATTTCAAAAGAAATCGAAGACTTAATTAGAGCTCAATCAAACCTCTCTATGGCTAACAAAGAAATAGAGCAGATAGAGGATAACATTGAGGAAGATAGTAAAGCTGACGAATAATTCCAATAAAAATCAGCTTCAATTAAAAAAAAGAGCACTCTACTACTTGGGCAAAAGAGATTACTCTAGAGTGGAGCTAGGACGTAAAATTTTGACTTACTCTGAATCCCTTGAAGTAAGTAAAGCTGATTTGGAATCAGTTCTAAATGAATTGGAAGAAAAAGATTGGCTATCAGATGATAGGTTTTCTGAGCAATTTGTATTATCAAAAAAAAGAAAGTTTGGTGCTCGTAAAATTGCACATGAACTTAAATTACGCGGGGTTGACGAATTAATAATAAGCCGAGCTCTTAGAGTTATTAAAGATGATGAATTTTTATTAGCTAAGAAAATATGGGAGAAAAAATTTAACCAGATTCCGATTACAATAGATGAAAAAGCTAAGCAAATTAGATTTATGCAAAGCAGAGGTATTGAGGTGGCAATAATTAATCAAATAGTATCTGGTAAATCGCCTGAATTCATATGACAACAAAAAAACAAAAAATCACAACAGAAGAAATTAGATCTTTGTTTTTAAATTTCTTTAAAGATAAAGGGCATACAATTGTTGAATCAAGCAGTCTTATTCCTCATGGAGATGCCACTCTTTTATTCACAAATGCTGGAATGAATCAATTTAAAGATGTATTCCTAGGCATTGAAAATAAAAAATATAAAACTGCTGCCTCAAGTCAAAAATGCGTCCGTGCTGGAGGCAAGCATAATGACCTAGAGAATGTTGGGTACACAGCTAGGCATCATACCTTTTTTGAAATGTTAGGTAACTTCAGTTTTGGGGATTACTTCAAAAAAGAGGCAATTCTATATGCATGGGAGCTTTTAACAAAAGTATACCGGGTGCCAGAGGAAAGATTATTGGTTACAGTCTACAAAGATGATCAAGAGACTTATGATATTTGGTCAAAAATAATCGGACTCTCGGAAGAAAAAATTATTAGCATTGGCGACAATAAAGGGGCTAAATATTCATCAGATAACTTTTGGATGATGGGTGATACAGGTCCTTGTGGTCCATGCACTGAAATATTTTATGACCATGGAAAATCAATTCCTGGAGGTCCTCCGGGATCTAAAGATGAAGAAGGTGATCGATATATTGAAATTTGGAACTTAGTATTCATGCAATATAATCGTGACACAAGTGGAGAAATGAAAAATCTACCGAAACCAGCTGTAGATACAGGAATGGGTTTGGAAAGAATTGCAGCAGTCCTTCAAAATGTAAATTCAAATTATGAAATTGATCTATTTCGCTCGCTAATTAAAAAGGCTATGGAGGTCACTAAAGTTAAAGATGGAGACCACCCATCGTTAAAAGTTCTTGCAGACCATATACGTGCAGCAACATTCTTAATATCAGACGGAGTAATGCCAGCAAATGAAGGCAAGGGTTATGTATTAAGACGTATTATTAGAAGGGCTATAAGGCACGGCTATAAATTAGGCTGTAGAAATGCATTCTTTTTCAAAATTGTTCCTACTTTGGCTGAGTTAATGAATGCCACTTACCCAATTACCGAAGCTAAACTAAAAAATATAATGAGTGAGATAGAGTTAGAAGAGGAGAGGTTCTTTGAAACTATTGAAAATGGAATGGTAATTCTCGAAGATGCAATAAAAGATATATCCAATCAAAAGAAAAAAATACTGCCTGGAACTTTGGCCTTCAAACTTCATGATACTTTTGGTTTTCCATTAGACCTTACTGCAGACGTTTGCCGAGAACATAGCTTAACTGTAAATGAAAAAGAATTTAACAAAGAAATGGAAAACCAAAAAAAACGAGCTCGTGAAGCAGGAAAATTTACAAGTAAACTTGTACTTGATTACGAAGGAAAAGATACTGTATTTATTGGCTACGACCAGCATGAGGCTCAAGTAACAATTGATGGCATATTTAAAGGTGATGTTCCTAGTGAATTACTAACAGAAGGTGATGAAGGAATTATAATCTTAAATCAAACTCCTTTTTATGCCGAATCTGGCGGTCAAGTTGGAGATATTGGAACAATCCAAGGTAGTAATTTCGAATTTATTGTGCAGGATACCTATAAAATTAAAGGTAACATTTTTGGGCATGCAGGTTATGTTCAAGTAGGTAAGTTAAATTTAAAAGATAAAGCTAATGCCATTATTAATATTAGCCACCGAAGTAATATTAAAAGAAATCATTCAGCCACCCACCTGCTTCATAAAGCATTAAAAATTATTCTGGGTGGCCATGTTGAACAAAAAGGCTCTCTAGTCGATAGTGTAAAAACACGTTTTGATTTCTCTCACAATAAAGCGTTAACCCCAAATGAGATCAAAGAAGTAGAATTAATTGTTAATTCAGAAATTTTACATAACCAATCAACACAAGCTAAAATTATGAAAATAGAAGAAGCCCAAAAAGAAGGGGCAATGATGCTATTTGGTGAAAAGTATGGCAACAAAGTAAGGGTTCTGAATATTGGTAATAGTTCAGAACTATGTGGTGGTACCCATGTAAGTCAGACAGGTGATATCGGGTTATTTAAAATTCAATCAGAAATTGGTGTTGCATCTGGGATAAGGAGGGTTGAGGCTACAACAGGCTATAATTTACTTGAAACTATGCAGCAACAAGAAAATATATTGGAAAAACTAGCACTAGATCTTAAAACTAGCACTCAAGATATTCCTAATAAATTAGACCAGCTTCTGACTCAAATTAAAGCAAATGAAAAACTTATTTATGATTTAAAATCTAAAATTGCATCAAATGAAGGTGATGATCTTATTAATAAAGCTATTAAGATAAAAAACTACTCTTTTTTAGCGGAAGTAATTGACGATCAAGATACAAACCAACTAAGAGAAATGATTGATAAATTAAAAACTATTCTTAAAAGTGCCGTTATAATACTGTGCACAGTAACAGATAATAAAATTTCTTTTGCTGTTGGTGTAACAGATAATTTAACAACTATTATAGATGCAGGTGCAATTGCAAAAGTACTAGGGGAAAAAGTAGGTGGCAAAGGTGGTGGGCGAAAAAATATGGCAATGGCTGGTGGCACTAAAATTAAGCAAATTCCAGAAGCAATCAAAATCATCCAAGAAAATCTTAAGAAATAAAATATAAATTATGTCAATTCTTGTTCAAAAATTTGGTGGGACATCGGTAGCAAACCCCGAAAGAATAAAATCTGTTGCAGAAAAGATTGCAAAATTTGCATCTCAAGGGAATCAAATCGTCGTCGTCGTATCAGCAATGTCTGGTGAGACAAACAAATTAATTAATTTAGCTGAAGAAATGATGAGCTTGCCTGAGCCAAGAGAAATGGATAGTATTGTATCAACTGGTGAGCAGGTAACGAGTGGACTTACTGCTTTAGCATTAATAAATTTAGGGATTAAGGCTAAAAGCTATGCAGGTCATCAAGTAAAAATACTTACAAATAAGTCACACACAAAAGCTCGCATCCAAAATATTGATTCGAAAACAATTAAAAAAGATTTAAAAGAAGGTTTTGTTGTTGTAGTAGCTGGATTTCAAGGATCAGATATTGAGGGTAATATAACCACCTTAGGCAGAGGGGGCTCAGATACTACAGCGGTGGCTCTAGCTGCCTCAATTAAAGCTGACGAATGTCAGATATATACTGATGTAGATGGCATCTACACAACAGACCCAAGAGTTGTCCCTGAAGCCAGAAAATTAGACTCAATCACCTTTGAAGAAATGTTAGAAATGGCTAGTTTAGGGTCAAAAGTACTTCAAACAAGAGCGGTTGAGTTTGCTGGAAAATATAAAGTTAAATTAAGAGTTCTCTCAAGCTTTCAATCGTCTGGAGAGGGTACAATTATCACTTTTGAGGATACAAAAAATATGGAAGAGCCAATTATCTCAGGAATAGCTTTCGAAAGGAATGAGGCTAAGATAACAATCTTAGGTGTTCCTGATATGCCAGGTATAGCCTATCAAATATTAGGGCCTGTTGCTGAGTCAAATATTGATGTTGATATGATTATTCAAAATGTAGGGCAAGATGGGTTAACTGATTTTACATTTACTGTTCATCAAAATGACATGCAAAAAACTTTATCCATCCTTAATGAAAAAGTAAAAGACCATGTCAAAGCTCGAGAAATAAGCGGTGATAATAAAATTGCTAAATTATCAATTGTTGGGGTTGGTATGCGTTCAAATGTTGGGGTTGCAAGCAAAATGTTCAGAACTCTCGCAGAAGAAGGTATCAATATAACTACTATTTCGACGAGTGAAATAAAAATCTCAGTAATTCTAGAAGAAAAATTTTTAAATAAAGCAGTAAAATCTTTACATAAGATATTTGACCTAGAAACAGCCTAATATCTTGATTTGTAGGTCTATTTGAAGTATCGTACGTCGATATTCGGAGAGTTGGCTGAGTGGTTGAAAGCGCCTCCCTGCTAAGGAGGTATACGGGGTTAACCTGTATCGAGGGTTCGAATCCCTCACTCTCCGCCATTATTTTGTTTGATGCCCCGTAGTAACTTTAAATGCGGGCTTCTTCCCTTTTTTATTAAAAAACTTAGCAATATAATAAGCTTCCTATTCCAGCATTTTATTTTCATCAGAATTATCATCTTTAGTCATATTGATAATTTAATCTTTGTTAATAAGTATGGCAAAAAATTTTAGAATTATTCTACTTCCAGTACCATATAGTATTTCGATATTAATAACTAAGGAGCTAAAAAATGTTAATGGATATAAATATAATCGGAATGGGTCTCGCTGTCATAGCTCTTATAATATGGCTAATATTTAAGCAATAAATTAAAAATGAAAATCGCTATTATTGGTGCTGGTATTTCAGCAATAACCATCGCACAAAATCTGAAAGCTATTGCTAGCGTATCACTCTTTGAAAAAAGCCGCGGTGTGGGTGGCAGAATGGCCTTCCGTCGCTCTGGGTCATATGAATATGATCATGGGGCACAATTTTTCACTGCTAAAACTAAAAATTTTAAAAATTTTATTAAGCCATTGATAAGAGAAAATGTAATCAAACGATGGGATGCGCGCTTTGCTGAATTTAAAAATAATAAACTACTAAGACAAATTACTTGGGGGTCGGAATATCCCCATTATGTTGGTGCGCCTGGGATGAATTCGATTTCTAAATATTTATCTAAGGGGCTTGATGTAAAATTAAATATCAAAGTTAATAAAATTATTAGGAATGCTGCTGATAGTTGGGAGTTATTTGATGATAATTTCAATAATTTGGGAGAGTTTGATTGGGTTATATCTACTGCCCCTCCAATTCAATCTGCAGAAATTCTGCCAGAGTGCTTTAAGCACCATAATGACTTGTTGAATAAAGAAATGGTGGGTTGTTTTTCTTTAATGCTTGGGTTTAGTAAGGCACTTCCATTATCTTGGGATGCCGCCCTTATAACGGATGCCGATATAAGTTGGGTGTCAATTAATAACTCCAAACCAGATAGAGTAAAATCATTCTCTATGTTAGTTCACTCTACTAATGCTTGGGCAGAAAAGCACTTATCTGATAATCCTCAAAGTGTTATTTCTTATTTAACTAGAGAAACTTCAAAAATTATTGGCCATGATACAAATCAAGCTGATCATATCGACCTTCATGCTTGGCGATATGCAAATATAGGCAAACAAGCCAAATCTGATTTATTAATCGATTATGACAATAGCCTTGCTGCATGTGGTGACTGGTTAATCCATGGGAGAATTGAAAGTGCCTTCGAGGTAGGGCTTATGATGGCAAAAAAATTTAAACAGATAATAAACTAAAATAGAAATAGAATTTCTGGTGTTATCCTCTTTTAAATTTTAGGATTTTGGCTTTCTTTTCTGTATCTCAACTAAAATTAATTTACATTCAGCTGTTGTTAATGAGCAGCCGTTTACCCCATCTTCAAAGTTATACCCGCCAAGCATTAACTCCATAAACTTTTTAACTTCCTCATATTCGATATCAAGAAGTGTTGCTATCTGAATTAACATTTGAGTATGCTCTTCTGTATACATCATAACCTCACGAATTAAATTATCTATATGAAGTAATTTTACCCTATTCACTGAATCTATCAATATGTGAAAAAATTTCTAATATAGCTTAATAAAATAATCACTGCTAAATCATTTCATTTCTTTATTGCCTTTACTACAACTATAATAACCATCAGCTTTTAAGTCATTAACTTTTTTTAAAGGAATGCCTGATTTTGATGGTAGTTTTTATAGTTTTAACTGAGTTTTAAAAAATTTCTATAAATTCAGCAAAAGTTTCATTGAGTCTTTAAACAAGCTATTTGTTAAGAAAGAAGTGTGTTAGATTGTGACCTCTTATTTAAATAAAAAAACTTTTTGAAAGTAGTCGTCTAATTTTAATGCCTTCCACATATAATTTTCCAGAAATTAAAACTAATTTACTAAGCGGCTTAACAGTTGCATTAGCAATGGTTCCTGAAGCAATTGCGTTTGCTCTTATTGCTCAAGTCTCCCCGCTTACAGGACTTTATGCTGCCATATTGGTTTGTTTCATTACATCTGTATTTGGCGGTCGCCCTGGAATGGTTTCTGGTGCAACTGGAGCTCTGGCTGTTGTAATGGTCTCACTAGTAATACAGCATGGTCCTGAATATCTATTTTTCACAGTGATTATGATGGGATTATTACAAATAATATTTGCTCTTTTTAAATTAGGTAAATTTATTCGCATGGTTCCATATCCAGTAATGCTTGGTTTTGTAAATGGGTTAGCAATCGTTATATTTATTGCACAATTTAATCACTTTAAAACTATTAATAGTGAAGGAATATCTGTTTGGATGGAGGGTCTACCACTTTCTATCATGGGAGGTTTAATTGCTCTGACAGTTGCTATTATTTATATCTTCCCAAGAATAACAAAAATAATTCCATCAACACTAGCTGCAATTATTTTTACAACAGGCATTGTTTCGTTTTTTGGTATTGATAGTAAAACGGTTGGCGACTTAGGCTCCATTGCTGGTGGTATTCCAAATTTTAATTTTCCACTAGTTCCTTTAAATTTAGAAACTTTTAAAATTACACTCCCATATGCTTTTTTATTGGCTGCTATTGGCTTAATAGAATCACTTCTTACATTAAACTTAATTGATGATATGACTGATACTAGAGGGAGGCCAAATAAAGAATCGATGGCACAAGGATGTGCCAACATTGTAACTGGATTTTTTGGTGGTATGGGTGGTTGCGCAATGATCGGACAAAGTATGATCAATATTAATAATGGAGCTGTTAGGCGCCTATCAGGGATTGCAACAGCATTATTCTTAGCATCTTTTGTTTTATTTCTTTCTCAATGGATTGAGATGATTCCTTTAGCTGCACTTATTGGGGTAATGTTTGTTGTTGCTGAAAAAACTTTTGAATGGGGCAGTCTAAGATTATTTGGTAAAGTGCCTGCAAAAGATATTTTTGTCGGCTTGCTTGTTGGGGCAGTAACTATTGTTGCAGATTTAGCAATAGCCGTTATTTTGGGAGTTATTGTATCAGCACTGGTCTTTGCTTGGGAGCATGCGAGAATAATTGAAGTTACAACCTCAAAAAATAAAAAAGGTTGGAAAATATACGAGCTTAAGGGAACACTTTTCTTTGCGTCGGTTAAAAACTTTAATGAATTATTTAAAATTAAGGAAGATCCGAAAGAAGTTATTATTGATTTTAAATTATCTAAAGTAGCAGATCACTCTGCACTTATGGCAATTGATAGCTTAGCTAATAAATATAAATTAGCTGGTAAAAAATTGCACCTTGTACACTTAAGCCCAGACTGCTTAGAGGTCTTAGAAAGCGCAAAGAAAATGGTGGAAATAAATGTGCTTGAAGACCCAAAATACCATATTGCAGATGATAAACTAAGCTAAATGAAACGAATAAAAATTTTAGATATCCATCAAAGTCGCATCCATCATTCTCTATATAATTAATAAAAAATATAGTAAAATCTAATAAGTCTTGTATAAGACTTAAATAGCATAAAGTATGTAAGTTAAATACCTTTCAAGTCTGATTAATATTAAAAAATTATTATAAGGAAATTGCTTTGGCTGAAAATAATTCAAATGATGAATCATCAAAGACCATAATTCAAAAATGGCGTGTTCATGCTGATAAAATTCAATTAGATGCAAATAAGATTATTCTAGGACAAGAAAAAGCAATAAAACTAATCATTATTAGTCTGTTTGCAAGAGGCCATGTATTACTAGAAGGGGGTGTAGGGGTGGGTAAAACAACACTACTTCAAGTAATTACCAAATTAATTGGCGGAGAGTATGAGCGAGTAGAAGGGACTGTTGATTTAATGCCGAATGACATTATTTATCATGCATCTATCAACGCCGAAGGAAAGCCAAATATCTCAAAAGGCCCCCTCCTTAAAAAAGGTGAAGATTTATCAATATTCTTTTTTAATGAAATTAATAGAGCAAGACCTCAGGTTCATTCTTTACTTTTAAGGGCAATGACAGAGAAATCAGTTAGTGCATTTAATAAAGATATTTATTTACCAAATATGGTTGTTTTCGCAGATCGAAATCAAGTAGAAAAGAACGAGACTTTTGAGCTTCCAGCTGCGGCACGTGATAGATTTATGATGGAAATTTCAATTGAAGCTCCAAAAGATAAAGCATTACGTGATTCAATTATTTTTGATAGCAGATTCCAGGATACTAGTAAATTAGTTACAGATATCCCTATCGCTAACTTTGACTGCAAAGAACTTAATAAAATATCTGTTGCAATTCAAAAAGAGGTTCAAGCTAGTGATCATATAAAGGAGTATGTAGAAAATTTATGGTTAGCTACTGAGGACCCAAAAAAATTCAATATAGATATTAAAGAAGTAGATATGGATGACTTCATTGTTGCAGGAGCAAGCCCAAGAGGAATGATTATGCTCATCAAAGCAGCCAAAGTTAATGCATGGTTAAATAATAGATTGCATATTGAGCCTATTGATATTGATTATGTTTTTCATGAGGTTATGGCACATAGACTCGTGATAAATAGAATATATGAAAATAATAGAATAGAATTACTTAAGCAATTTTCACAAGAAATTCTTCTAAGAGTGCCGACTCCAGTATTGGATTAAAATTGAAGAATAATCTATTTACATATTCTATTTCCTGGCGATCAAGAAATAATAGATATGGTAATAATCTAAGCTCAAAGATCGGCAATGATTTTGAATATAGTGGCTCTAAAAATTTTAATGACCATCCTGATTTAACTCGAATAGACATTAAGAATTCAATTACAGACCCTTTTGAAGATATATACGTTAAGACATTCAACTTAAATAACCCTATTAATTTAGTTGCCTTATGTGATATATCAAGTTCAATGTTTGTAACTAAAAAAAATGATTCATTAATAAAAAATTTATCAAAAATTGTTGCAAGCTCAGCTGTGAATCAAGGTGATCGGTTCAGTATGATTTGCTATAACGACTCGATTGAAAAAAGTTATCAATTGGAACCTGGAAATAATCTACAGTACATAAATCAATGGATAGATAAATCAACATTTGAATTAAATAGAAGCGCTAGTAATGGAATAAGAGATATAAATAAATATTTGCCACAAGAAAAGTCTTTGATATTTTGGATCTCAGATTTTCACTACACTCCAATAAAGATAGATGAAATACTTAATAAACTATCAAACCATCATATAATTCCAATTTTTATTTCGTCAGAGAGTGAAATTAAAAGAATGCCTAATTATGGATTTAGAAAGTTTATTGATTCAGAGCAAGACTTAGAGCATGAAATATTCCTGAGGCCGAGTGTAAAACAAAAAATATTAACTGATTACAAAAATATGAAAAATATAATATTTAATATATTTTCAAAGAAGCAATTAAAACAAATAGAAATTAATGATGATATAAATTTAGAAAGCATCCAAAAATACTTTTTAGGAAATTACATATGAAAAAGGTTTTATTTTTCACTTTCTTTTTATTTTTTCATACTTTAGTATTCTCAAATAATTACAAAATAGAAACTAATATTGTAAATTTAGCATATGGCTTCCAACTAGGTGACTTAATTGTCATTGAAGACAAGATTATTTCAGATCAAAAATTTTCAAAAGTACCAAAATTAATAATTGAAAAACATATAAATCTTCAATTAACTAAACAAACATATGAAATAATTGAAGATGCAGGTGAATATATTTTTATAAATAAAATTATTTACCAAATATTTCAAAAAACAAACAATGGACATTTTGAATTACCACTTCATAAATATACATTTAGTAATGAAAATATTTTAATGCCACAAAAAAAATATTGGTTCACAAAAATAGCTAATTCTCCTTTGAACAATGCACTCCAAGACTCTATTGATCAAAAAAAACCTTCTCTACTCGAAAATAAGTATCAATTCTCTTATTTATTAGCATTTATTATTTTATTAATCACAATAATTTTAATTTATAAAAATATTGATATTCCATTCTTAAGAAGAATGAATGGTCCTTTTGCAAAGGCACATAGGAAAATTAAAATCTTAAATAATAAAAATGAAAAAGATAATTACGTTGATTCCATTTTAATTTTAACTAATGGCTTCAACAAAACTTTTGGAAAGAATATAAATATTTCTAATTTAAATGAATTCACTGAGAAAAATATAAATTATCGCTTGATTAAAGAAGAAATTAAAATATTTGTAGAGGTTTCTTCTGCTGAAATTTACTCGTCTAAAACATATTTTACAAAAAATCGTTTTAACGATATTTATAATTTTTCAAAGTTACTTAGAACTATCGAAAGAAAATTATAGATGACTTTTGTAAACTTAAATTGGTTTTTTTTATTACCATTGATACTTTTACCATTCTTTATATCTGTATCTGATAAATTTTTAATCAGTAACATCGATGTGTTTCACGAAGATAGTCTTTCAAAAAAAATTAATCTAGTTACTAAATTAATTATGTCCTTCATAATATTTTTATTAATTATGATTCTTGCAAATCCATGGTCGAACTCGTCAACAATAACTCAAATTGGTAAAGGTGCCCAATTAGTATTTGTTATTGATAGAAGTGTCAGTATGGCTAAACCATTTATTGGTGGTGATGAGAATAAATCAGAGATTAAATCAACAGCGGCAAGAAGGATCTTGAAGGATTTTATTAGCAATCGCCCTTTAGACATGATTGGTATCGTAGGCTTTTCCAATTCAGCATTGTATGGCTCTAAAATTACAAAAAATAGAGATTACACTTATGCGGCCATTGATGCAGCTACAAAGTCTTCCATTAATCAAACAAATATTGGCTCAGGAATGACAGCTGGGTTATTTATGTTTAGTGAAATTGCAACTACTGGCTCTCAGGCATTAGTCTTACTCTCAGATGGAGCAGGAAAAATATCTAAGCGAGTTAAGAATCGAATAGCCCAAATCTTATCTGAAAAGAAGATAAATTTATATTGGATAATTATAAAAGAACCGAATGACCCTAGCTTATTTTCAGATAATACTTACTTGGAAGGGAGAGAACCAACTATTATTAAATTAGATATGTTTTTTAAGTCTCTTGATACAGAATATCAAGCTTATGAAGCAGAAAATCCAGATGCATTATCAAGTGCAATTAGGGATATTGACTCAAAAGAAAAAAGACCAATCAAAATTGAAAAAGATATCCCAGGAGATAATTATAATCCGTTCATATTAAGAATATTGTTAGTCCTTCTTTTTTCATTAATTTTAATTAAAAATATTAAGGTGTAGCAGATGTTATTTATAAAAAAAATATTAAATTTAAACAATTTTATTTTAATTTTAATTTTAGTAATATGTATTTTATTAGCTATAAATGAATTTATTATACTAAAAAATATAAATAAAATTAACAGCCAGTTAACTAACAATGAGTTGATTATTAACGATCAATATGAAGAAATTAGCTTATATTCTTCTGGATATTTATTAGGTAAGCAAGGGGAATACGATAATGCAATAGAAAAATATAATGTTCTTTTAAAATTATTTCCTGAAACTAGTAATATCGATATTATTTATTTTAATATAGGAACTTTATTCCTTCAAGATGGATTATCTAAACCATTAAGCGATGATGGAAAATTAACAGTTGAAAATTTTCATAAATTACAGAGTGCTATTATTTCATATGAGAAAGTTTTAAAGATAAATCCATTAAATAAATTAGCAAAATTTAATTTAAGCATTTTATATTCATCAATGCCGGATAAACCTTCAGCAATTATTTCAGATAAAGCAGTTCAAGAGCTTAGTAATATCCCAATTGGATTACCATGAAATTAAAATTATTAAATTTCATTCGAAATAAAAAAGAATTATTGGTTCTTATATTAAGTATTACTCTTTGCTTAATCGCTATTAATAATCCAATTTTAAAAATACAAAAATCTGTCTCTAGTTACATGTTTGTTGTTGATGTATCTCAATCAATGAATGCAGAAGACTTAACGTACAATAAAAAAATTATTTCTCGTATTGAGTACACAAAACTAATACTTAAAAATATTATTGATGCATCTGATTGTGGAAGTTTTTTTAGTATAAATATATTTGCAGCTGATAATGTTGCATCAATCATAGAGCCTGTTGAGAAATGTAAGAATTATGATGAGCTAATTGACACAGTTCAAAAGCTAGAATGGAGAATGGCATGGAAAGGTAATTCAAGAATTACTTTTGGTATAAAGTCTGCTGCTAAAATGCAAGATAGTCTTAATTTCCCCTCTAAAATCCTTTTTTTTACTGATGGAGATGAGGCTCCTAAAGTTAATGCAATTAATAAAGTTAATCTTGATAACTTTAGCTTAGGTAGCGAATTAATTTTTATTGGTATTGGTGGTGACAAAGATGTTCCTGTGCCAAGATATAATTCGAGAAATATGCTCGTTGGTTTTTGGGGTATGGATATTTATGATTCCCTACCAGGGGCGACAGGAGAAAGAAGTTCTGATAGCGGCAAAGATGACCCGGACCCATCAGTTGCATCTGCAGAATATGACCGCTATTTATCAAGATTATACGAAGATTACCTTTTAGAGTTATCGACCCAAATAAAATCACAGTATATTAAAGGTGATATTTCAAATACATTTGTAAAAACTATTCTTAAAAATAAGCCGCAAAAAAAGATAAAATCTGAAATTTTATTAGAGCGACCTAGCATCTTTATAATTTTATTATTAGTTGTTCTTTTATATACTGAAAACTACATAGCAACGTTATTTAAACGATTAACTCAAAAATAGTTATACAATTTTTCATGAAGAAGAATAATAAATTATTATCAGTAGTAGGTCTATTTGTACTATCTATTATATGGGGGGCTAATGTCCCTTATATGAAAGCTGCATTAGATTTTTCTGGTCCAGCAGAATTTGCTTTTTTACGAAATTTTTTTGGCGCTGTAGTATTATTTGGAATACTTTTATTCCTAAAAAAACCAATTCTTATTAAAGAAGCACCAAAGCTCTTTATTCTAGGTCTTTTTCAAACCGCAGGATTCACAGGGTTTCTAATATGGGCATTATTGGAAGGTGGAGCAAGTAAGACTGTTATTTTAGTATTTACGATGCCCTTATGGGTTTCAATAATGGCATGGCCATTTTTGAAAGAAAAACTAACATTTGGGCAGTGGTTAGCATCAGGAATATGTTTTTTAGGAATAGGAATAATTTTTAATCCACTGAGTATAAGTAATAATATTTTTAGCTGCTCGCTTGCTTTAGCCTCTGGTTTTTCATGGGCTTGTGGTGTTATATTATCAAAAAGAATTCATGTTAAATATCCAAAATTAGACCTCTTTACTATGACTGCATGGCAAATGCTATTGGGCTCAATTCCTTTATTTTTGATCTTATTTATAGTTACTTCAGAGCCAATAATATGGTCAAATTATTTTATAAACATTGTTTTATTTAATATTATTTTTGTGAACGGTGTTGCTTACTTATTATGGTTTTATGCATTAAAGCATCTTGAGGCATCCACGGTTTCGCTTTTGTCTTTATTAACGCCAATTGCTGGTGGTATATCTGGATGGTTACTGCTCAACGAGGTGCCTAATAAAATTGAATTAGTAGGTTATATTCTTATTTTACTTGGTCTTTTTTCTTTACTCTTTTATAAAAAAAAATAGAAAGTAATTAAATCTTAATGAAAATTTATATAAAAAAATTTTATTGATCAAGTTTTCTACAAGATGCTCTAACTTTTAATTTTTTATTATCATTATAAATTAACTCAATTATGAAAGGCTCGCAATTCTTCATATGATAAGTAGAATCCGGTATGAGAACAGAAAATTTCTTATTAGCCTTATATTCTAATTGCTTACTCCTAGTATTAGTATTAATAAATTGCTTATTGCTTTTATCAAGAATTCCAATATTAGTAAGTTCTGGAATATCTAAAGAAGTTAAAGTTCCAGCATAATGTGCATCACTCACAATGTGAAGCATAATACTCTGAAGAACAATTGGTTTAGATAAATTAAAATCTACCTTTATAAATTTTGTATTCGTAGGGAAATTTTCAATTGGTAGAAAATTTTTAACTACTCTTTTACAATTTTGTGAATTAGTAGGACAAAATTGAGAATAAGAAGCTGTTATATTTATATCCAACTGGGTGATCGATTCATATTTTTTGGGTACAAACATTCTCCACCCACCAAACCAATCATCAAGGTAATAGTGCTCATCTAAAATTTTTTTTACTGGGGCATATCTTGAATCAGGTATGGTGCCGGTTTTCCAGAAATTGCCAGATATAAAGACTTTATCGGATATATTAATAGTTAATAATTGAAGTAACTTATCATGATCACTTTGTATTGGGGAGTTAACTGCTGAACGCCTTAATGGTGATGAAGTATTTGTTTTAAGATAAAGAACGCTATCCTCCTCTGCTAATATAATAATTTTATCTTTTGGGTTAGCATTAAGATTGATTAATGCAACGCCATCAGTTAAATACTGATTATTTAATTTATTATTGATGATGTCAGGAATTCTGTCGGCTACTTTATTAATTACCCTAGTTGGTTGCAGCATTTGAACAAAAATAGTTACTAGGACAAAAGATATAACTGATACCGATAAAAAGTTTTTAATTCTAAACAAATTAGCTCGCCCGCTATTTTCAAGCAGCTTGTTCAAATAAATAGCTAACAAGATAAAACAGGGATAAAAAACGGGGAAAAGATTAAAGTCGTGGGACCTGTTTAAAAAATACATTGAAATTCCAAAACCTAAAATAGCCACGAAGAAAGCTGCACTATCTGAAACATTTTTGTTATTGGTTAAAATTGAGCTCAAGCCAATATAGATTCCATATAAATACACTAAAAATACTAAATTCCAAGCATGAAAAATTGGCATTGGTAAACTACCAAAACCAGTAATTGAATATAAATTTTGGTACTTAAAAAACAAATTCCAATCTGGAAAACTATTTGATTGCAAGTACATCACAAGGGAAAATATAAGAAAAGTGAACGTTAGTATTGATGCAGAAATAATTGTATGCTTAATAAATGCTAAAGCGTAACTTTTTAAATTATTGTCTGCTAATTTTTCATATAAAA
>Ga0209710_1001229_pt1 | contig 20237 bp, 16 predicted proteins | sample ArcticOcean_MG_C_5_FD_187436 | JGI IMG/M metagenome (GOLD analysis project Ga0209710, IMG submission 187436) | Marine microbial communities from western Arctic Ocean - ArcticOcean_MG_CB4_138 (SPAdes) (version 2) | ecosystem: Environmental > Aquatic > Marine > Oceanic | place: Arctic Ocean...
ATCAAAAAATGACAGCTGCCATTTATACATTAAGAGGACAATCAGGAGGCTTATTATTTCGTTTAGTAGCATACTGGAAACCTATCAGCTTTAACTACATTACTTCGTGACACTTGGCTGAAAAAGATAAAGTAACTTAATTACCATGCCATCTGTCGCCACATTTGTTAGAGCTGCCTATTTAGATCTTGTGCTCGGTCAACTTATAAAGTATAAATTGTAATTGGTATACAATATACCAATTACAATAACAATTTAAATTATAATAATAGGAGGTTAGGATGGTTTCACATTTATATAAATTTTTGGTGCTAGTTGCATTAATAAGTAGCTCTATACTCAGTCCAATTGCTGTAGCGGCAAACTCGCATGAGGCTAAAATCAATCGTTATATTGATTCCAACATACGAAACTGGGTGTCATCAGACGAATTACTATTAGCCGTTGATCAGCAAAATATTGATCACTTTAATATTAGCTCAAGCGAAATCAATCGTTTAGATCAACGCTGGCGTAAAGAAAAATTACGGGATGGTGGTAGTTTAATATCATCCGTTATGGGTAATGAGTTGTCTGCATTTTTACGCGGTATCAAAGCGGCCTCTGGTGGTGTTATTACCGAGATTTTTGTTATGGACAACGTAGGATTAAACGTTGGCCAAACAAACGGTACTGGCGATTTAATGCAGGGTGATGAAGCGAAATGGCAAAAAACTTACCAAGTATCGGCTAATGCAGTTTTTATCGATGCTGTTGAAGAGGAAGATGGAATAAACATCTCGCAGGTAAGCTTGACGGTAGCACGTCCGAATAGCGCTCGTCTTGGTGCCATTACTATTGGCATTAATGTCGACGCACTTTAACGTTTAAAAAAACCTCTCCACCGTTCCTTCAAAATTGATTCAATGAGGGCATGGTGGGGAGACTTTCAACCTATGTGTTAGTTTTCCAATTAAATTTTAGTTATTTCTGTATTGCTCAAAAAAAGTTGCATTCCTCCTCACCAAAACTAACAATAAAGGCCTCCTCCTGAGTTAATAGCCTCATCCGCACCTTTAGTAACAATCCACTTTGATTCAGCAACTGATTCAATCTTTAAAGTTTTCATCATGAAAAATAAATTTTATTTTGACAGACTTTTTTTAAACTCATAATCGTGAGTCGTCTTCTCGGGATCGTCGATACCGTTCAGCTTTATTCGCTGCTTGTATGGGTGCTAACTGAGGTCACCCATTGTATGACGTATCGCTTCAGGAGTAATAAGCCTGGCAGGTTGCTTTATGATTTCGCACAAATTTTCGATTAGACATGGGGCAATAGAAAGAAACCCGATTTTATTGTTTTCATCCTCTAGAATCCGAGACAGTATTTCAGGATCCACCCAGCTTATCTCGCCAGATTCCATGCAAGCATATATTTTTGACGAGACCCGATCAACAAAGTTAATGGTTGGTATTTTCTTAGCACATTTAACTAAAAAGTCAGTATTAAACTCTGGTGCTATTGCGCTTTCGGAGAGATAAACTTGACTTGAACTTTCTGCGTTGATGTTTAATTTTGAAAATCGATTGATATCAATCATGCATTTGATATCCAGAATATATAACTCATCATTAACACCAAAAGCGATTGTCTTTGGTTGTTTTGCAAAATCTACGCTATTGTCCAAAAATTCACAGTAGACTAATTTATCTTTTCGCAATGCCCAGGTAAAATACAATACGGGTATACCTTTAAGCGCTTCTATATTGTGATCCAGTAGATCATCGACTGCCTTGAACCGTCCTACCCGAAGGCCTCTTTTCCATGATCGCTCTACCGTCTCTTCTGGTGGCGTTACAACGAAAACCATATAAATGGTATGACCAAAACGGGTAACTAAATTACTGCCTTCCTTAGCATCAGATCTTGCTGCAAAACTATCAAAACGAAAACGATCAACTAGAAGGTGAGACAGTTTCCCCTGTTTCGCCTTTTGACTGATATAAAGGTCGAGCTTATGATCGATGATCGGCAACTCATCACCAGCCAATGTGCCAGCATATTTATAGGCCTTTCCCAATGATTCATAATCCAACAGGTATTTACGCCATATATCAGGACTGATCAAGGCAAAGTCATGCCAGTTAATGTCCAATGCCTCGGTGTGTTTTTTTTGTAACGGCCGCATGGTGCTTTTCCCCGACGCTGAAGCACCTTTAATATTAATAATGACAGGTTTTTTTTGTGCCGGTAGTATCAAAAAGTTCTCCTTTATTGCTGCATCGTTGATCAATGGCGTTATTATTTCACCGATCATTTTGCTACCCAGTTCGTTGCAGACTTCCCCCGTAATTAACGATGATAACAGCGATTTTTCTCCCATTAGTCGTCCGTGTTTTATCACAATCGCATTGGCAATTTTAGCTAAAGCACAAAGCACACTTTGCTGCATTGGATCGCAGGTTACTGTTTCTTTTTGTTGCCACAAGGCAATTAATCGCTGGTCACGTATTTCAATCGTTTCAAAATTGTGTATTTTTTGTTTCTTTTTTTGTATTTTAAACATGTTTTTAAAATTAAATGTTTTTTCTACACTGGTTACCTCAATGGGTTCAGGAAATAAATCAAGCGATAGTTCGTGATCGACTGTTAATTTTACAAGCTGCTCGAAGTCGTTAAAACGGTGAATTATTTCCGTCATAGAAGGCTGAATATAAGTATCTAATAAGGTTGAGACAACTTTTCGAAAGTTGACACCCAGATCCTCATACTTCGATCCATCAGAGACAAAAATATCTGCAGAAACTCGAATAAGCAATTCGTGTACAACAAGTCTCTCTGCACGAAAGCGAATCAATTGCTGGATAGGAAGACCGCTGAAGTCACTCAATTCTGTGGCTGTTTCAAAAGTAGTGGTGACGTTCTCAGAACGGAACATCGTTGATAGTGGGAGGTAATTAGAAGGAAGCGTCGACTTTATACCTGGGTTCCAGGGACCTATTTTTTTAACATCTGAAGCCGATAAAGTCATAACTCAACATTTAGGGTTCTATGAATTAGTCGCAAATTTATGCGCTATATTTTAAACCAGTGGCAGAACTGAATGTTTTATTCAAATATTGTTTTAGTCAGATGATTGACTTTTGATTGCATTACCAACCATCTGCGGTTCACTATTCTCCTAAAGGACGCTCTTTAATATAGACCGAATCTTCCTGAATTTTTTTATTTAACAGACTAACACAGGCATATAAAGCTTTTAAAGAAGGTGTCTCAACATCCGTCATTTCACCCAATTCAATAACGACGCCCAACATACCATCGATTTCCAATGGTTTGCCTGCTTCAACATCCTGCAACATCGAGGTTTTATGTTTGCCAACACTTTCGGCACCCTTAATACGTCTTTCGATCGTGACCCGAAATGAAGCCCCCAATTTTTCTGCAATTCTCTGAGCTTCAGTCATCATTGTTGTCGCGAGTTCACGCGTCAAGGGATCCTGACATATATCAACCAACGTCGAGTGTGTTAAAGAACTGATGGGATTAAAAGTTAAGTTACCCCATAATTTCAACCAAATTTCAGATCGAATATCCGTTAGTATTCGAGATTTAAAGCCACAATCTTCAAATAATTTAGAAACTGCCTGTAAGCGTTCAGATTCACTACCGTCTAGTTCTCCAACAGGAAACTTATCGCCTTCAACGTGTTGAATGACACCCGGCTCTGATATTGAAGCGGCAGGATAGGCAATACAACCTATAATTCTTTTAGGATCAATGCCTTTTGCTAAAGAACCACCAGGGTCAACTGTTTCTACGATACGGTTTTCATAATCACCACCGTTACCTTGAAAGTACCACCAAGGAATTCCATTTTGTAAGGCAACCATTACTGTATCTGGACCAAAGAGGGTTTTAAGATCATCCATCACAGGAACAATTTGATGCGCTTTTAGCGCGAGTAAAACAATGTCCTGTGGACCACATTCAGTCATATCACTCGTTGCAAAAACGTTACGGACGTTCGTTTCCTGACCATCCTTACGCAGTGTTAAACCGTTGGCCTTTATCGCAGATAAATGAGGTCCACGAGCAATTAAAGAGACCTCATGTCCTTGTGCAGCAATTTGAACACCCATATAGCCGCCGATTGCACCGGCTCCAACAACACATACCTTCATCCAAACTCTCCAACTTCGCTGATCTAATTGCCAACGTATCAATCAATTTTAAATATCACCGGATTGACCCGATACCCTAAGTATTAAGCTTCAACTTACAGCTGAACCTTAATATTACATTATTTGGCAGCAGCTAGTTATCAATAAGGATAATACGTATATTAAGTCAAAGAGCCAAACATTGAGCCAACACTTAACTGACAATCAGACGCATAGTCAGAAGCACTGATTTTCCCTCCGCCTTCAGCTCGAACTCTAGATATCAGAATTCCTCTATCATCACCGGTTGCAATAATAAGTCCTTCATCGTCCAACCTTAATACTGTCCCTGCTTTACCACCTGCAGACTCAACTAATTTACTGTTGAAGATTTGCACTTTGACGCCACTATTAGTGGTCCAAGCGCCTGGTTGTGGATTAGACGCGCGAATTGTATTGTAAATTTGATCTGAAGGTAGCCTCCAGTCAATTTCAGCTTGGGGTTTTCCAAACCAAGATTCATAACTCCCTTCATCAAGGTTTTGATTAATCCGAGGCGCACTCCCTGCTTTAACCATATCCAATGCCTCGATCATCGCATCGACACCCATTGGATAGAGCTTTTTAAAATAGATGTCACCTAACGTTTCGTCGGGGCCGATATCACAGGTTTTTTGCAACAGCACGGGTCCTTCATCGAGACCTTCATTTGGCCAAAAAATAGTTAAACCGGTTTGCTCGGCACCCATTGCAATTGGCCAGTTAATGGAAGATGGACCTCTGTGCATCGGGAGTAACGACGGGTGGTACTGAAATGATCCTTGCTTGGGTGCATCCAGTACGGGTTGTGGGACAAATAGTAAAACATAGGCCATGATACAAATGTCAGCATCAAAGGATTGCATCAATTCTAACGCTTCGGGTGATTTCCAAGAAACGGGTTGATGTACTGCTAACCCTTTTTCGAGCGCAAGCTCTTTTAAAGGATCCATTGGTTTGCCTTCTTTATCTGGCGCTGTACAGACGGCAACTATATCTTCATTTCGTTCCAGTAATTGTTCTAAAACTGCGCGGCCAAAAGCCTGTTGTCCATGAACTACAATTCGCATTATAAACTCCTATGTTTTTTCAGTTTAAACCGCGCCAGATGCTCTAATAGCAGCAATTTGGTCAGCATCATAATCCAGAACGTCAGATAAAATTTCATCTGTATGCTCACCCAGTAGCGGCGAACGCGTGACTTCAACAGCAGAGTCAGAAAACTTTATTGGACAACCCACGGTCAAGTACTTGCCTCGTTCGGGGTGATCCACTTCAACTATTGTTCCTGATTCTCGAAGTGAAAGATCTTCTGAGATTTCTTTCATAGAAAGAATTGGACCTACTGGAATATTATGAGGGTTACACAGCTCCATAACCTCAAATTTTGTTTTAGTCATAGTCCATTTTTCAATCTCGTTAAAAATCTCATTCAGTCGACTTAATCTGGCCGGTGGTGTTGCATAATCAGGACTTTCCTTCCATTCAGGTTTCCCAATTACGTCGCAAATTTTCTGCCAGACAGCTGCCTGAGTAATAAAGTAAGTATAGGCGTTTGGGTCAATTTCCCAGCCTTTACACTTAAGGATTCGACCAGGTTGCCCTCCCCCTGAATCGTTGCCAGCTCTGGGTGTTGAATCCCCAAACTCGACATTTTCACCGAACTGTGAGTACTCTTTCAGTGGTCCAGTATCTAAGCGTTGTTGATCACGTAATTTTACACGGCATAAATTAAGTACCGAATCTTGCATTGGTGCCTGCACTAGCTGCCCCCTACCAGTATTAGCTCGCTGCAACAAAGCGGCCGTAATACCTAATGCCAAATGCAAACCAGTACCTGAATCGCCAATTTGAGCGCCCGTTACTAGTGGTGGGCCATCTCGAAAACCCGTTGTTGAAGCGGAGCCACCGGCACATTGAGCTACATTCTCATAAACCTTACAATCTTCGTAAGGCCCTGGTCCAAAACCTTTTACCGAAGCCATGATCATTTTCGGATTTAGTTCTTGAATTCGTTCCCAACTGAATCCCATTCTATCCAGAGCACCTGGTGCAAAATTTTCAACTAGCACGTCACATTTTTTAACCAAACGTTCTAAAACTTCTTTGCCTGTTTCATTCTTTGAATTTAGAGTCAGTGATCGTTTATTGTGATTGAGCATAGTGAAGTACAAGCTGTCTGCACCTTCCACATCGGCTAATTGCTTTCGGGTTGCATCACCAACACCAGGACGTTCGACTTTAATTACGTCAGCACCCATCCAGGCGAGTAATTGCGTGCATGTTGGCCCAGATTGTACGTGAGTAAAATCGAGTATTCTGACTCCGTCTAGTGCTTTAGACATTAGTAACCCCTATTGTTAATTGATTGTGTGAAATGCATTATTATTAATTTTAATTATAACTCTTCAATTGTGACAGAAACGTCCAGAGTAATGGCAACCCATTCACAAACCAAATCGGCACGCAGGTAGATATGGCTCAATAAGTTGATTCTTACAAACGTCGTGTCTCTCATGATGAATTTTATTTGGAAAATTAAACACCCACTTTATTTTTTGACTGTGCCACTAGTAGGATTCAAACTTGTAATACGCCCGCTTTCAGTGCCAGCCGTTTCGTCAATGATGGCATTAATAAGTGTGGGTCTTCCAGAGGCAACGGCCTCTGTTAGTGCTTTTTCTAACTCAGCGGGTGTATTGGCAACAACACCAACACCACCAAAGGCCTGCATCATCATTTCATAACGTGCGTTTTTAACAAATACAGTAGGGGCAGGATCATCGCCACCATTGTTATTCTTGTCGACGCCTTTATATATACCATTATTATTGAAGACAACGACACAGACTGGTAGATTGTAGCGACAGATGGTTTCAACCTCCATCCCACTAAAACCAAAGGCACTGTCACCCTCGACTGCAATGACTGGCTTACCTGTCACCACGGCAGCGGCAACCGCAAAGCCCATGCCAATTCCCATAATACCCCATGTACCGACATCAAGTCTTTTACGTGGCTCGAACATATTGACAATAGAGCGCGCAAAATCTAGTGTATTCGCCCCTTCATTGACCAAATAGGCATCAGGTCGAGCTTCAATTTGATTTTTGATAACGTTCAAAGCGCTTTGAAAGTTCATAGGCGATGGATTGAGTTTTAATTTTTCAGCCATCTTAGTAATATTTTTACTGCTGCGAGCAAACACCTCAGTTATCCATTCTGCAGGAGGTTTAGCAAAGCTTGCGTCCATGCCTGCAGACAGCGCCTGCACGCATGAACCAATGTCACCAACCAATGGTGCTGCGATGGGCACGTTACTGTCCATTTCAGTGGGCGCAATATCGATCTGAATAAATTTCCGACTGGCTGCGTTGGCACCACCCCACGTTTTACCCTTGCCGTGTGACAGTAGCCAGTTCAAACGAGCACCAATCAACACGACCACATCAGCCTCAGCTAAAACGAAAGAACGAGCGGCTGATGCGCATTGTTCATGAGTGTCGGGAAGCAACCCTTTAGCCATAGACATAGGGAGATAAGGAATACCAGATTGTTCGACAAAAGTCTGAATATCTTTATCTACTTGTGCGTAAGCAGCCCCTTTACCTAATAGAATTAACGGCTTTTTAGCCGTTTTAAGCAAGTCTAGCGCGCGCTGAACCGATTCTGGTGCCGGTAACTGGCGCGGAGCAGCATCCACAACTTTAATCAAAGATTGCTGACCTTCCATTTCATCCATAACTTGTGAAAATAGCTTTGCAGGGAAGTCCAAATACACACCGCCAGGACGTCCAGATACTGCAGAACGAATAGCACGAGCAACACCAACACCAATATCTTCTGCATGCAATACGCGAAAAGCGGCCTTACACAAAGGCTTAGCAATCGCTAATTGATCCATCTCTTCATAGTCGCCTTGCTGCAAGTCGACTACCTCACGTTCGGAAGAACCTGAAATCAATATCATTGGAAAGCAGTTGGTCGTGGCGTTGGATAGCGCCGTCAAACCATTCAAGAACCCAGGGGCCGAGACAGTCAAGCAAATGCCAGGCTTTTGAGTTATGAAACCAGCTGCCGCTGCCGCATTACCCGCATGCTGTTCATGGCGAAAAGAAATCATTCGCATACCATTTGCTTGCATTTTTCGGGTCAAATCGGTAATTGGTATGCCTGGCAAACCAAAAATAGTATCGATATCGTTGAGCTTTAGCGCGTCAATAACGAGTTGAAAGCCATCAATGGTGTTATTGGAAGTGTCTGTTGTCATGATCACTGGTCTCTTCTTGGATTAACAATTAGTTAGCACAGATTTTAAAAGCTATACGTAAAATTTTATTCACGCTGGACTTTATTTAATGCTTTTACAACCAGACGGCAGCTTAAGGTGACTGCTCCGTCTTTGTCTTAATGCCACAAAAATTTCTAGCAACATTTGTTTCAGTTAACGTTTCTTATTTTCTAAAAAAACACCCTGTTAATTTACAAGCTGTTCAGCTTTGGCGTTAATGCTAACTTAAACACGTTGATCAAAAAGAGATTCATCTCAACATCTAGTCTAGATGTTCACAAATTTTTCAACGTGCCTCGCCAATTCCATTGCGTGCTCTCGGACTAGCTGTTCGGCGTGGTGAGCATTCCGCTCCTCCAATGCCTCAATTATTCTAATATGGTCTACCGCGGACCGAGATAAACGATCCCGCTCTTTTATTGTGCTCGTACGTATGGCACGCATGTGGAAAAATAATTGATCTGCCATTTGCGTGATCAATGGGGATTTCCCCAGCCTTATAATCATCTGATGAAACTCAATATTTGCTTCAGAGTACTCATCTATATGTGCCCTATTCTCTTCAGCACTATCATATTTGGACTGCATTTTTCTCAACTGTGCAATCTCTTCATCGCTTGAACGTGACGTTGCCATCCTCGCCGCCATACTTTCAAGCGCGGCCCAGACATCAATCATGTCTAGTATCTCTTCCTTCGTTTTTTGCACCACAAAAGTTCCCCTACGTGCAATGTTCTTGACTAAGCCCTCCTGTTCAAGCCTTGAAATTGCCTCCCTTACGGGAGTCCGACTAACGCCTAATTGCTCTCCTAATGCCCGTTCATCAAGTCTTTGCGGTTCACCATCCGTGTAAATATCCATTCCTGAAATAATTTCTTTTAACGCATCGTAAACACGCGTCTTCAGGGCTTTTGTAGGCTCTAATGCTGTTATTCCAAACGACTTCATTCTCATCTCCAGTTAAATGGCGCCGATTGATTTGGTATACAATATACCAATTAACGGCTTTAATCAAGCCTAGATCAGACCTAAAAAATGACGACCTAACGGCTATTTAATAACGACTAAAAAAGATGAATTTTATTTCAAAACGGGGACAGAAGATACTAACGAGTGAAGACTAGCTGAACTGCATAAACCGCAAATCAACTGAGGAATTATCTACTTATAAAGGAAACCACCAGCCGTTTAAGCTGGCGATTACCTAAATCAGCACTTAAGACTTTCTATTGCAGATTTTGTCATAACCCATTTTAAATAAAGGCAGGAACAACAAGAGCAATGCTGCAATCATGATCGGCCCTGCATAAGTACGACTGAAGAAAATACCAAAAGAACCGTTACTGATAATCAACGATTGACGCAACGCGGGTTCTGCTAATGGCCCTAAAACGATCGCCAGTACCGCTGGGGCAAGTGGATAATCAAGCTTACGCATCAGGTAACCAACGATACCAAAAACTATCATCAACCAAACATCATGCATATCTTGGGTGGGTGCATAACCGCCAATTAAACAAAGAATAAAAATAATCGGTGCCAAAATAGTAAACGGTGTTTTAAGAATCTGAATAAAAACCGGAATAAAGGCAATATTAATAATAAGCGCAAACAAATTAGCTGCATAAAGCGAAGCAATAAGCCCCCATACAAATTCACTATGATCAACAAACAGTCTTGGCCCCGGCTCTAGCCCCCAGATAACCATTCCGCCAAGTAATATGGCTGTAGTAGGTGACCCAGGAATGCCCAGCGTTAACATGGGCAGCATTGAACCGGTGCTCGCAGCATTGTTAGCCGCTTCTGGTGCTACAACACCTTCGAGATTACCCTTGCCAAAACTATCCGGGTCTTTCGACATTTGTTTAGCAATACCATAAGACATTAATGAGCCTGGTGTAGCTCCAGCGGCCGGCAATATACCAACAAAATAACCCAACACAGACCCCATTACCATGGTCTTCCAACTTGAGACAAGTTCACGCAAATTAGCAAACGTGCGAGCAACGGTAACGGTTGCCTCAGAAAGCATACTCTTACCGCCGCCAAGAGCATTTTCTTCAACGGTCCAAAGCATTTCACCAATGCCATAAATGCCGATCGCCAGCACTAAAAAGTTTATGCCATGCATAAAGCCAGTAATATCCCATAAAACCAATCGCGGTTCGCCAGAAATAATATCAAAACCAATTGCGCTTAGAACAAGGCCAATGGCAATAGAAAAAATAGTTTTAAAGAGATCGTCTCCGCCAAGTCCGACAAATGTTGCAAACGCAAGCATCATTAAGGCAAATTCTTCGGGCGAACCAAAAACAAGTGCAATATGAGCCAGTGGTGGAGCAAAAAAAGTGAAAAGCACAACTGAAATGGTGCCACCAACAAATGAGGCAACGGCTGCTCCAGTGAGCGCTTTATCGGCTAAACCTAATTTGGCCATGGGCCGACCATCAAAAGTGGTTGCAACCGCAGTAGAAGCCCCCGGAATACCCAGCATGATCGATGATATAGCACCACCATACATAGCGCCGTAATATATAGCGGCTAAAAATATTATTGCACCAGCAGGCGGCACCAGAAACGTCAAAGGCAACAATATTGCAACACCATTAACAGATCCCAATCCTGGCATTGCACCTATGAACAAGCCAAGTGCACAACCACCAATAATTAGCGCTAAATTTAATGGTTCAAATACGATTAAAAAACCGTTACCAAGAAGTTCTAGAGTTTCTAACATTTTCTTATCTCTCTTATCTATTCGGGGTCGAAGTTAAAGTCTAAAAAAAGATCTTATAGAGCGGAATAAATAATGGCTCAGTCAGCCCTTTAGGCAGAATGATTTTTAGGGTTATTTCAAAAAAGTAAAAAATAACAACGGGTATTAGTACAGCCAAGGTAGCGGTTAATCTCCAAGTATGTTTACCAAGGAATCTTAGGTAAAAAATCAGAAATAACGGTAATGCGCCATAAATACCAATGAATGAAAATAAACCGACGGTGACAATTAAAGCAATGGCTACTGCAAGAACTTCCATTAGAACATGAGCTTCAATATAGACTTTAGTTGAACTGGCAATTGGGCCATGCTTACGAAGCCAATTAACTAGGATACCCAAACAGGATATTAACAAAATTGCAGAAAGCCAGAATGGCCAAGCACCGCCACCGGGTCCTTCATCTTGAACCCAACCAATGGGAAGCTCGTAACTTTTGACCATAAGGTAGATGGAAAAAGCGGCCATCGTTATGGCCATCAACAATTCAGCAGTACGAACCGTCATGATAAATATCCCCCCTATCGATGCAATAGGAATAAATTGAATTTGTTAAGTTATAGAATTCCCAGTACTGCCAATTTACAGTATCAGAAAAACAGATATTTTTTATTATTTATAGAGCGGATGCATAGTTAAACTATTAGAGCACGTCCTTGTGCCCGATCAAGATTTTAACTATAAACGCTAATTTGTTACTTAATAACGCCCATATTCTTAAGCATCACTTCATGAACATCACGCTCTTTCTTCCAATAGCTCATTAAAGCATCGCCCTGCAACAAGTTACCTTGTAGGCTTTTCTTAGTGCGATAGTTCTGCCATTTCTTAGAGTTAAATACCTTTTTGAAAAGATCCTGATAGTAAGCTGATGCTTCTGAGCTCATACCAGGTGCTCCAACAACGGTACGCTGCATGTAATAAACGTAGTCTTCACCCAGCTCTTTGAAAGTAGGTGCATCTGGAAAAAGAGGTAAACGCTTGTCAGTAAATGACGCCAATGCTTTAGTGGTACCCGCTTCATAAAAGCCTAACTGCTCAGAAGGGTTGTTGACTGTAGAGTCAGCATTTTTACCCGCAAGCTCCTTAGCAACCTTACCACCACCTTTGTACGGTACATATTTCATATCTAAGTCGTAAGCGGTGTTAAGGAAGTCGGTCAACAAGTTGTCTTCCGAATTCTTACCGGTACCCGCCATGATCCACTGATTGCCCTTGGCTTTTGCCGCTTTTGCAAATTCAGCCATATTGTTGATATCTTTGCGGTCTGAATGAACCCACAACAAGAAGGTATCTTCCGCCATGCGTGCAATGGGTGTAAAAGTAGCGATATCGATACCCAGCTTAGGCTGACGTAGTGGTGTGGTGTAAAAGCTGTTCAGAGTGAACATGATGGTATGGTCATCACCCTTTTTACCTTTCATGTGAATCAGTGCTTCAGCACCTGAACCACCGGGCTTATTCACTGGTGTGAAAGGAACCGATGCCATTTTTTCTGATGCAATAATGCTTTGTAACAAGCGAACCGCTTTGTCAGCACCACCACCTTTACCGGCCATGACAACAAATTCTACCGGTTTGACTGGCTCCCAAGCGGCTATCGCTATAGACGTAAAGGAAGACGACAGAGCGCCTACCATTGCTAATAATGTCAATTTTTTAATCATTTCGAAATCCTCCAGGATTTTATTTATTAAACTTAATATCTTGAGCTAATTTTGCTCACCACTAGGTACTTACTAAACTAACAATCTTACACTCTACAGATCTTTATGATTAAAACCAATATAAAGTATATTCATAGAATCATTAATTATATAAATCATATTAGCCTCTATTTTAGCCAGGTATGTAGGTGCTTTTTAATACACCTACCCCATTAATTATTACTTCAAATTTGCATTGCTTTTCATCAGCATTGCCCCTAAAAAGGATCAGAAGTAATCATATCTCCAACTTAAAATGTCATGTTTTCAGACAACTTGCTCACAGCTGAATGACCATAACTTTTGGCCAATGTTGACGGTCAATGCCATTAAATGTCTCAGCGTTGAAATAATGAGTCTTATAACACCCAAATAGCCAGTGTCTCGCCATTAGGTTTTTAAAGTAAACGTTAATTTTAATAACAACCGGCTATGCGGCCACGCTGTTGAACTATTGGCAAGACCGTGTCTATTGTGGGTGTTTTAACATCGACAATACGCCCTAGTTCCTGAACTGCAGTCACTAGCGCATCAATTTCCATTGGACGACCCAGAGTTAAGTCTTGCAGCATTGACGTTGTGTGCGCTCCAACAGCAGCCGCGCCAGCAATACGCTTATCGACGTCAATAGCGAAGCGTACTCCCAATTTTTCTCCAATTGCTTTCGCCTCCAGCATCATATTTCTTGCCACAGCACGCGTGCCAGCATCCGTTGCAACAATATCTAATGTGGCATTGGTCAGAGCACTTAAGGGGTTGAAGCATAAATTTCCCCATAGCTTCACCCATATTTCGTCGCGAATGTTTCTCACTGGTGCTTTAAAACCCGCATTGATCATTGCCTTTGACAATGCCCTTACACGCTCTGTTTTTTCACCCGACGATTCGCCAAGCGTAAATCGGTTTCCGTCAATATGACGAACCACACCTGGTTCAGATATTTCACAAGCAGGGTAAACAACACAACCAATAGCTCGCTCTGGTCCAATGCCATCCCACTGCTTACCGCCTGGGTCTACACTCTCAATTCTACGATTTTCCCACTCACCTGAAAGTTTGTGGAAATACCACCAAGGAACTCCGTTGACTGCTGTCACTACCGCTGTATTGTCACCCAATAATGGCTGCATGGCATCGACTACGTTAGGCACTGAATGGGCCTTAAGTGAAACAATTACAAAATCTTGCTGGCCTAGATCTGATGGATTATCAGTGGCTATTGGATGAGTCACAATACGCTCACCATTCATATCCAGCACCAACCCATTGGCTTTTATTGCCGCGAGATGGGGTCCACGAGCAATAACAGAGACTTCCTCACCAGACTGTTCGAGTAATGCTGCGATATAACCACCAATGGCGCCAGCACCATAAATTGCAATTTTCATATTATCGTTACAATCCAGCGAGTCCAAGTTTTTCGGCAAGCCCTATACGTTGTAACTTTCCAGTCGCGCCTTTGGGGATTTCATCCATAATCAGAATTTTTCGAGGGACTTTAAAGTCAGCTACATGTTGCGCTGTAAACATTCGAATATCTGCTTCATCCGCCGTCATACCTTCCTTTAAAACCACCGCAGCAGCTACTTCTTCTCCGAGCTTGAAGTGTGGCATGGCAAATGTCACACACTGTTGAATCGCAGGATGATCCATTAGGATTTCATCAACTTCTCGCGGTGAAATCTTTTCACCACCTCGGTTGATGATTTCTTTCAATCGGCCAGTAATTGAAATGTAACCTTCTGAATCAAGCACGCCTTGGTCACCTGTACGAAACCAACCATTAGTGAAATTTTCCGCATTGGCTTTCGGATTATTTTCATACCCTTTAGTAATGTTTGCGCCACGAATTACAATTTCACCAACTTCTCCATTTGCCAGTATCTCACCATTCAAACTCATAATACCCACTTCAGGACCGGCCGCAGTTCCAACGGTCCCTGCTTTTCTTACCGCGGGTGGTAACGGGTTACACGCCATTTGGTGGGAGGCTTCGGTCATACCATAGGCTTCAACAACCGGTGCGTTGAAAGCTTTTTCTAATTCAGTCATAACTCGAGATGGTAATGATGAAGATGACGAACGAATAAATCGCAGTGGTGCGGCATTAATAATATTCAGGCTACGAGAGGCGCGAGTTAATATTGCCTGATGCATTGTCGGTACGGCGGTATACCAAGTTGGTTTTGCATCATCCATCCAGCCAAAGAATTTCAATGCGTTAAATCCAGGCGTGCAATAAATACTAGCACCGGCTCTTAACGATGATAAGACTGAGGCAATAAGTCCATGGATATGAAATAGCGGCATGATATTCATGCAACAGTCACCTGGCAGCAAAGACAGGGTATTCATAATATTTTCTGCAGAGTTAGTGACGTTTCCATGGCTCAACGGTACTATTTTTGGTCTCGAAGTAGTGCCTGAAGTATGCAGTATGAGGGCAACATCCTCTTCGTTAACTTCATCATGTGTTGTCGGCACCAAGAGTGTTGCAGAATCAAATATAAGGTCAAAGTCACCCGCATCCCGGCGACTATCAGTCACTAAAGTAATGAGTGGAATATCTAACTTTTGAGCAGCAGCAACTGATGGTGACTCACTATTAGCCTCAACGACAAGTGCCTTAGCTTTTAAGTCACTGAGATAAAATTCAAACTCCTCTTGCCGATAAGCAGGGTTTAACGGTGCAGTAGTCGACGCACCGGAAATGGTAACAAATGCTGTTGCCATTTCAGGTCCATTAGGTAATACGATGGCAACCCGATCACTTTTGGCAATGCCTGCTTGCTTAAGCGATTGTCGGGTACGTTTTGATAGCGCCCGCATGGCAGAATAATGAAGAGGTGGTCGGCCAGGAGCCATAATTGCAATAGCATCATCGGTGCCAATATTCAACAAATCACAGGTAGTTTTAACAGACAAAACAGTTGTTTCCAAAATGGCAAGCCTCAAATTAAGTAGAGTAATTATGTCGGGTCATCATAGAATCTTATCCTCCATAATTGAAATAAATGGAGGTTATTCCTACTATTCACATAAGCTATAATAGTGTTTGGAATGGGTAAGAAATTAAGGCTGATTCAATGTTTTAGACCCTACTTTTTTAAGCATTTAGCCTGTGCTGGATTACTTATAATAAATTCTCACCCAAACTGGGTTGCAAAAATCTTAACTTAGATCCAATTATTGGCCATAGCATTTAGGGGCATCTCATAAGGCTGTAATCATTACCACGCAAGTGCTTCAGTCAAATAGACTGACTTTTTTATTGCATGGTATTGATGAATCGAGAATTTTTTAAACGCAAAATAACCGTCGTTTCTCTTCATTTTGAATAAAAAAAACTAATAGCCCTATTATTATTTTAGGGGTAATTTGACACTCAAGGGGAGTAATGTTTAGGACATTTAGGAATATAGGCGCCTTCCTTATTTACTTAATTAATTGCCTTTGTGGAGGCCAAGTAATGAATTGAATAACTCTGGGGTTTGCTTTAATGCCTCAGCACTGCCCTGCCAAGTGACCTGACTCGCTTCAATCAGCAAAACCTGATCAGCGGCGTTAAGCGCACGTTCGGTGTTTTGCTCAACCAGTACAATCGCGACATTTTTTTGCTTCAAGTCATTCAACACTTCGTAGCATTCATCGACCACTTTGGGCATCAACCCTAGCGACATTTCATCAACCAGCAACACTTTAGGCTGACTCATCAGTGCACGTCCAATGGCTAGCATTTGTTGCTCTCCACCTGAAAGTGATCCCGCTAACTGTCGCTGTCGATCACGCAAGCGGGGGAAATAGTTAAAGGCTTGCTCACAGCCTAAATGTAGTGTTGACTTATCTACGATTTGACCACCAACAATGAGGTTTTCGAGTACGCTCAAATCAGGAAATATTCGACGGCCTTCGGGCACAATGGAGATGCCCTTTTGTATTCTTTGCTCTGGTTTTAGTTTAGCCAGCTCGACGCCGTTGACTTGAATACTGCCATTGTATTGTTCTACTAGGCCAGAGAGGCACATCAACGTTGATGATTTACCCGCCCCGTTTGCACCTATAATTGACAATACTTCACCACTTGATAGGCGAAAGCTGATATCTCGTGCAGCAACAATGTCTCCATAACCACAACTCAGTTTTGAAACTTCAAGCATGCCCAACTCCTAGGTAAGCATTGCGCACATTTGGGTCAGACATGACTTGATCTGTCTTGCCAAAAGCTAATGATTTCCCGTTGTCCTGAACATAAAGTGTCGGGCAGATACGCATCACTTCTCGCAAATTGTGTTCAATTAATAAAATAGTTTGGCCGTCCGCGTTAAGCGTAGCAATCAAATCAGCAAGTGATGCCGCCTCCTTCTGACTGAGTCCGGCAAGGGGTTCATCAAGCAGTAAAAGCCTTGGGTTGAGTGCCAATGCACGAGCGACTTCGAGTCGCTTGAGGTAGCCTAGTGGCATTGTTCCCGGCAATTCATCGACAACATGACTAAGGCCGACGCGGGCCAGTAATTCACGGGCTTGCGCGCGCTCACTTCGAATATCTGTGACCCACATAGACTTTAACGCGTGCCGAGTTTTGTCACTACCACAGGCAATGGCGACGTTATCAAGTAAGGTCAATGCACGTAATGGTTGAACGATTTGTTGTGCCAAGGCGAGTCCAGCTCGAATACGCAGATGAGTTGCTTTGTCGGTAATATCGACACCCTGAAGAAATACTCTGCCACTCTGCGGTTGCACGATGCCAGTGATTACTCGCATTAGAGTCGTTTTACCCGCGCCGTTAGGACCAATAAAGCCAATTAACTCACCGTTATTAATACGGAGGTCAACGTTTTGGACCGCATAAACGCCACCAAAACGAACCGTCACATCTCTGACATGTAGTATTTCAGTCATCGATTATTTCCACCGTTATCAGGTACACGCCTTGGTATATAAGAAAATAAACGGGTGCACAAGCCTGCAATACCATCAGGTGAAAAACGCATCATTGCAAAAAGCAATCCGCTGTAAAATAGCAATTTATAGTCATCAATAAATTGGACTAACATCGGTAGAACACTCAGTAGCGCAGCTGCAAATATGACACCCCACACCGAGCCAATACCACCAACGATAACCATTGCCAGCACACTGATTGATTCCACAAATCCAAAACTATCAGGCCCAACAAACCGGAAGTGATGTGCATAAAGTGCACCTGCAACTCCGGCAGTGCCGGTGCCAATGATGAATGCAATTAATTTGTAACGTGATACGTCAATTCCAAGTACACGAGTGACATCTTCATTATCGGCAATCGACTTAAATACAAACCCCATCCATGAACGACGGACATACAAAGAAAATGCGGCGAAAGTCAGGGCGAGGGCTATGCAAATTAACATGAACCCACCTTTGCCAAAGCCACTGCTAGGAATACCCGCAATGCCAATCTCACCACCAAAGAAATCCTGCTGACGAATAATACCAACAAATAGAAAACCTACTCCCATCGTGGTAATAGCCAGGAAGTCATGGCGCACTCTTAAACTGGCCAAGCCAATAATAGCACCCAACATAGCCGCGCAAATTGCAGCAGCAGGAATGGTGAATAAAAAAGGAACATCGGCTTTTGATAACATCGCAGAGGTATAGGCACCAGCGCCGAGAAAAGCTGCGTGCCCAAGGCTGATTTGACCACAAAAACCAGTGATGAAATTTAAACTCAATGCAAACAAAACACTAATCGCCATGGTTGTCATCAGGGTGATTTCATAACTCATAACTTACCTCCCATCAAACCTTGTGGTCGAATCATCAGCACCAATATTAAAAATGCAAAAGCGATTGCATCACGATCCAGTAAATGGCCAATGTAAATTGTGCCAAAAGATTCAAGGACTCCAAGTAATAATGAAGCGATTAATGTGCCACGAATACTGCCTAGCCCACCCAGTACAATAATTGCCAATGCTTTATAGGAAGCCACGCTTCCCATAGTCGGTTCAACCAGATTGTTTAACAGCGCGACTAATACGCCAGCCGCAGCAGCAAACGATGAACCAATAAAAAAATTTAAGTAGCGCACATTTTGGATTTTAACTCCAAAGGCCCGAGCCATATCAGGATCAGTCACTGTTGCGCGCCAAGCAACGCCTGTCCGTGTCCGCATTGACAGCCATGCTAATGCAATCATTAATATTGTTGACAATCCCATCACTAAAATTTCGGCATATTTCAAATAGAAGCCTGAAAACAGTTCGATATGACCCTGCAAAGGGGCAGTTTGATAGGATAATCCGTATGGACCAAAAGCAATGCGGAATATTTCTTCAGAGGCAATAAACAACGCAATCGATGCGATCAGTGAAACATACGGTGGTTGCGATAAAAGAGGTTCGTAGGCAAGTTTGTACATCAACATCCCTGCAAGACCGACCACTAACATTGCAACTAACATCGCCAAGGTAAAGCTACCCGTAGCGTTAGTTACAATTACCCCGATATAGCCACCCAAGGTGAATAATGCAGCATGAGCAACGTGTAAAATTCGTAACAAGCCATAGACTAACGTTAGGCCAAGGGCAATTAGTGCGTATATGCTGCCTTGCACCAGACCCTGAATAAATAGTTCGAGATATAGCATTCGATATTTTTTATTGTTTGTTTTCTTACAATGCGCTCCCGATCGTTTGGGAGCGCTGCTTTGGTGTGCTGTGATCTATTCGTTAGGTGGTGCTAGCAACTTAGAATCACTAATAACCGAATGCTCGTGCCAGTTTCCATCCTTCACTATTTGCACTTGCACGTCTTTGCGTACTTCGCCTAAAGCATTAAATGAGATGGTACCAGTAGCTGCCACCACCGATGTTGCCGAGATTGCATTGCGTAGAGCGGCCTTATCCATTGAACCGGACTGACGCATGGCGGCAACAATAACTTTTACAGCAGTATGGGCAGAGGCCGCAACCATATCTGCTTTGTTTCCGGTCTTACTTTCAAACTCACGAATGAAATTTTTGGTTTCGATTGATGCTGAGTCTCGATTAAGCGATGTCGTAATAATAGTGCCTTCAGCAGCAGCCCCAGCAATATCAATAAATTTCTGCGAGTCATAACCCTCTTGGCCAATAATCGGAACTGTAATACCAGCGGCCCGCAATTGGCTGACCAATGGTCCTGCGGTGAAAAAGTAACCCGTCGCATATATAGCGTCAGGTTTATCACTTTTTACTTTTGAAACAATTGGACCAAATTGGCGATCTTTGATTCCATATTCATATTCTGAAACGAT
>Ga0209710_1001230_pt1 | contig 20230 bp, 19 predicted proteins | sample ArcticOcean_MG_C_5_FD_187436 | JGI IMG/M metagenome (GOLD analysis project Ga0209710, IMG submission 187436) | Marine microbial communities from western Arctic Ocean - ArcticOcean_MG_CB4_138 (SPAdes) (version 2) | ecosystem: Environmental > Aquatic > Marine > Oceanic | place: Arctic Ocean...
GCGGTTATAACACCCAAAAAAGTAGCCAGAGGCACACCCACTAATAGTGCGCAAAAAGCTAACAATAGGGAGTTGTTCATGCGGTTACCCACTAATTCGGCAATGCTTTGCTGGCCATTGACGGAAACTCCAAGATCACCCACCATGGCACTCGAGGCCCAATCTAAGTAGCGATCAATGGCAGGACGGTTCAGATCAAGGTCTCTGCGACAGTTCTCTAGTAGTTTACCCTGTGCTTCGCGCTCAAGAAATGCGGTACAGGCATCTCCTGGCAAAAATTCGACGCCAGTAAAAATAATAATCGAGACTAGAGCCACTGTGATGAAACCAAGGGATAGCCTACGTAACAACATTGATAGCATCTGAGGGGTCTCGTGTTTTTAATTTTTAACAGGAAAGGCTAAACCAAAAATAACCCGAGGCAGAGACTGCCCCGGTTATCTGGTTTATGCAGTAGAACTAGTCTACTGTGATCTTGTGCCAACGCACAGCATCATTCTTTACTTCGTCAAGGTTGCTAACACGAGAAGTAGTTCCCACTACTTTAGTAACCGTATAAGGGATAAAAGTACCTGTATTTTCCCACAAGTGTTCCTGTGCTTGCACATAAAGCGCTTTTCGCTTGTTGAAATCAAGCTGGCGGCGAGCTGAGGATAGTAGGTCATCAAAGCCAGCATCCTTAAAATAAGATTCATTCCACTTGGCAGTACTTAGATAAATTTCATGCAGAGCCTGATCAGCAGGACGTTCATTCCAACGTGTGGCTGCAACGTCTTTTTTCATCCACACTTCTTTCCAGTAACCATCTGTGGGCACTTGCACTATGTTGACCCGAATACCAGCTTTGGAGGCCTGTTGCTGGTAAGCTTCAGCCAACGTTGGCCAGCTTGGCTCTAACGTTGCTACATGAACATCAATATCAATACCATTAGGGAACCCTGCATCAGCTAAGAGTTTTTTAGCCAAGGCTATATCCTGAGGGCAAGTTATATTAGCCCGATATTGATCATTGGGCTCTACTGGAGTGTCACAGGCAACAATACCACCACCACCCAGAACCAGCGCTACAAGCGCTTCCCCGATATTGATCATTGGGCTCTACTGGAGTGTCACAGGCAACAATACCACCGCCACCCAGAACCAGCGCTACAAGCGCTTCACGATCTGCAGCAAGACGCACGGCCTTGCGAACCCGTTGATCAGTAAAGGGTTTTACATCCGTGCGAAAAACGAAACCGCGCCAGTTGCCTGTTGGTATTTCTTGCAGCTTAAACTTGCTACTGCCGCTTAACATCACCTTTTGTTGACCTGTGATGCCACGTTCCATGTCAATCTGACCACCAAGCAATGCCTGCAGACGTGCTTGCCCATCAGAGATACCAATAACCTCCATTCGAGCTACGCCGGGAGACCCTTCCCAGTAATCTGCATTGGCCACAAGTACAGTGGTACCCTCTGCATCAAATTTTTCAACTTTGAAGGGCCCTGTTCCTATGCCTGTAGTGGCTATAGTGTCACCTGAGCCTTCTGGCAACATGCGTAACCGATAGTCCATCAGCTGCAATGGCATATCAGCAAACGGAGTTGATAGCGAGATTTTTACGGTCATGGGATCGACAGCCTCAACTTTGTCAATCATCTTTACCGCTGATCTAGCAGGACTGCCTGACTCAGGGTCAAGCACACGTCCTAAAGAGTAAATAACGTCTGCTGCTTCAAAGCTACTGCCATCATGAAACGTCACACCACTGCGTAGTTTAAATGTCCATACTGTGGCGTCGCTATTTGCGCTCCAGCTGGTTGCGAGATCAGCTTGTGGCTTACCGTCTAAGCCCGGACGGATCAGGCGACTCATAATCTTTTCAGTAATTTGGAAGACCCGACCTTTTGAGATGGGGTCTAAGCTCGATGAGCTACCAAACCCTAATTCATGTGCCTGTCGAAAGGTGCCACTGGGTGCGGCCATGACGCTGCTAGCAAAAACTGCCAGTAGCAAAGCTGAACAGCATTTAATTTTTATCATTCTATTTACTCCTCGTTGGTTTACTTTTAAATCGACCGTTAGAGAATACTGATGTGTATCTGCACGGCATTTATTTTTATGAATTTTTCAGTGCAATCCTTTTTTTATTGAAATCATAATAACTCGAAATTTCTTGCTGGCTCTAATAGAAATAGTTCAGCCATTCATACAAAAAACCTATGTATGTAAATATTAGGCTTCAATGGAAATGGTATTTGTTACACTTCTACAAGGAATATTCGCAGGGGACATTGCCCTATACAAGCGATATTTATCGCACTTATGGATGTTAATTTATTAATCTATAAGCACATCAATTAGATTTGACCTTAAAAGTAATTTAGCTTAAAACAGTTGAGGTCAACTTTTTATTAATGCGCCCATATGTGCTCGCAATATCAGTAGCAAGCATCCAATGGCGCTGGCAAGGTAACCATGAATACTGCACAAACCGAATTTACAATTATTGCTATAGGTGGTGGCGGATTTACCCATGAAACAGATCCCGACCTAGAAGATTTTATCCTTGCCCAGAGCCCAGTTAAGCACCCAAACATCGGCTTTATTGGTGCTGCAAGCCATGACAGCCCCAGTCGCATAGACCTTTTTTATCAACGTTTTTTAGGCTCGACTCAATCGCCCAGCCATCTGCTCCAGAGCGCTTCAATACAGACAGCGAAAGACTGGGTGAGCCAACAAGATATTATTTACGTAGGGGGCGGAGACACTCAACATTTACTCAGTTACTTTCGCAAAAACCAACTCGATCACGTATTAGCAACAGCAGCAAATTCTGGAACTATCCTTGCTGGTGTCAGTGCTGGTGCAGTATGCTGGTATGAGTTTGCTTTGTCTGATGCAGCAGGAAATGGACTCGAACCACTCCCGGGAATTGGGCTTATAGCCGGCAGTTGCTGTCCACACTACTCATCTGAACCCGAACGTCAGATGGCTTTTCAGCAACAAATCAGCAATGGCACCCTACCCAACGGAATTGCCATTGATGATGGAGTTGCAGTATTGACTCGATCAGGCCAGCCGCCAAGGTTTTACACAGCGCGAGAAGCATTGGGCGCTTATGCAGTAGAAAAACGAGGCCGCGAAAGTATCTCCACAAGAATCCCACTCATCGAGTAAGTTCAATCAATGGCAGATGATTTACATACCGATCAAATCAGCTTGATCGATAATGTTTTGAACCATGCGGATGGAGGCAGCATCAATTAATTTACCCTTATACTGAACAGCACCAATACCTTGAGCCAAAGCTTCATCGTAGGTTATCTTCATTTCACGAGCGGCAGTTACAGCCTCTTTTGAAGGGGAAAAAATATCCTGTGCATGCTCAATCTGTGAGGGGTGAATCGCCCACTTACCAGCTAACCCCAACTGCATAGCTCGGCGACACTCGATGCGATAAAGGTCTGGTTGATTAAAATCAACAAAAGGCCCATCTACAGGGGTAAGGCCATGGGTTTTACAAGCGATCACCAATTGATTGCGATGGTAGTGCCATATATCTCCCGGGTAATCAATGGTCCCTTCGATCGATTCCATGGGAATACCCTGACTGGCAGAAAAATCCCCAACTCCAAGTATCAGCGCTTCTAGCCTCGATGTTGAAGCTGCAATAGAGTCAATATTGCTCATCGCTTCAACATCTTCAATCAGGCATTCAATACCTATTTTACGGTCAAGCCCTAAGTCTAATTCCAATTGCGACAATAATTTATCAACAAACAGAACATCTGCTGCGTCCAGAACCTTTGGCACCATGATCACATCAAGATTATCACCTGCGTCAGTGACTAGTTCGATGATGTCTCCATAACAGTATGGGCTTGCTGGGTCATTAATTCGCACACTGCGAGTAGTACGCCCAAAGTTTAGTGTATTTAGGGCTTCAACAACTTTACTCCGAGATGCTTTTTTTTCACTCGGCGCAACAGCATCTTCAAGGTCGAAAAAAATGTAGTCTACATCGAGCTGAGAACCCTTAGCCATCATGGACACAGAACTACCTGGAATGGCTAATTGGCAGCGCCTTAATCGGGTTGGGCAAATATTTTTCATTAGATTATCTCTGTTTTATAAGGTCGATATAGACACCACGGACCATTTCAGGACTGTCCGTGCGGGAAATAAATAGTGATTCATCAAAGCGACATGCACTTTCGGCAACGGTGGTTTGGAGATCGGAGGCTTCTTGACGGTTGCTCATTTGTTTATCCTATGGAGTGGGGTATGGTCCGAAGAATGATCTGGATTTTTAATTTCTGGGGTTTGAATGTTCGGTGTCAGGATAACCGGGGGGCTATGGGCAGTGACCGGAGGGGGCGTGTCGTTAAAGCGTTCAACCTCAACAAGACACGAATGTGCAATGGGCCCCTGGCCAAGTTTTGAGGTGCCCTTATCAGGAGTCAATATGTTTGGATTGCCATGTTTGCACAGGCTGTCCTTGGTGCTTGGATCTAAGGGATCATACCAGGCGCCGGTGCTCATTTGAATGACCCTTGGCCGCAGGTTTATATCGCAGGTTTATATCGATCCGTACACCACCAAGACAAGCGCCACGGTGATTGAACACCCGTACAATATCGTCGTCGACCAGTCCGCGTGCTGCGGCATCATCTGGGTGCATATGCACCGGTTCACGCCCTGCAATCTTGGCTGATTTACTATAACTGCCGTGATCATTTTGCGAGTGAAGTTTGGTTTTGTTTGGTTTTGGGCTGATTTGAAATCAAATGGAGCGGGTGCGCGTTATCTTGTCCTCCCAGCCACTCACAAGGCTCGCGCCAGACTGGATAGCCAGGGCAATCAGCATAGTCAAAGTCTGCAACAGTTTGTGAAAATATTTCTATTTTACCACTCGGCGTTGCCAGTGGATTGGCGATGGGATCTTTGCGAAAGTCACGCAGCATCACAGTCGGCTCGCTAGGAGCGGTCAGTTTGAACCACCCATCTTGCCTGAATTGTGCATAGTCTGGGATCTCTATATTCACTGCGGCGGCCCTTTGTTGGGTTTGATCATAAATCCAACGTTGCCAATCCTCTTGGCTGCGGCCTTCGGTGAACGTTTGCCTGACACCCATGGCTTCTGCGAGACCCGCAAAAATCTCAAAATCATCACGGCTTTGTCCGTATGGTTCGGTCAGTTTTGACATCGACACCACATAGGGGTCACGTGGCGTCATGGCGATATCCTGACGTTCCAGTGGTGTAGTGCACGGCAACACAATATCGGCACGTTTTGCGAGGGCATTCCAACACCATTCGTTGACAATTATTGTGTCTGGCTTGGCCCATGCGCGCATCAGGCGATTGATATCTTGATGGTGATGAAACGGATTGCCGCCGGCCCAATAGACCACTTTGGTGTCTGGATATTGATAGGTCACACCGTCGAACTCAAAGTCTTCACCAGGATGCAGAAGCAAGTCACTGATCCTTGCCACTGGAATAAAGCTGTCGATTTTATTCTGGGCTTGTGGAAATGACGCCCCGGGTATGATTGTAAACTGGCCGCCGATATGATTTGTTGCACTGTAGCCAAACCCAAAACCACCACCAGGCAGACCGATTTGGCCCAGCATTGAGGCCACCATAATGGTGGCCCAGAACGCTTGCTCACCATGATCTTGGCGTGTCAGTGACCAACTGACAGAAATCATTGTGCGCTGTCGCGCCATTCGTCTGGCAAGGGATCGAATGGTTTCGGCTGGAATTTCGCTAATTTCTGCTGCCCAATCAGCAGTTTTTGCAATCCCGTCGTCTTTGCCCAATAGATAGGGTAAAAATGCATCAAAACCTTCGGTGTATTTATCCAGGAAGCCTTGGTCACTTAGGCTCTCTGTATGAAGAGTATGGGCAATTGCTAACAATATCGCGGTGTCAGTATTGGGGCGTGGTGCCAGCCATTCACCGTCCACCTCATCGAGTAAATCAGATTTCAACGGAGCGATATTTACAAAGCTGATGTCCGCAGCAGCGGCTGCCATCAAACTTTCACGTTGATAATGATGCCCTGTTCCACCTTGACAAATTTGTCCATTTTTTAGGGGAATTCCACCAAAACAGACGAATAATTCAGTGTTGTCTTTGATAGAGTCCCAACTGGTACAGGTATCAAGATAAGCTCGGTAACTGCCTAAGATATGAGGCACAACAGCTTCGGCGGCGGCAAAGCTATAGGTGAACTTGGATTTGGTGTACCCACCAATACAATTGAGAAAACGATGTAATTGGCTTTGCGCATGATGAAAGCGGCCTGCACTGGCCCAGCCGTAAGAGCCGCCGAAGATTGCCGAGTTGCCAAAGGTTTCGCGCACCCTGTTCAATTCGTTGGCAACCAAGACTTCTGCCTGTTCCCAACTGACCTCGATGTAAGGATCAACGCCGCGCAGGTCCCCCCGCGTGCCGGGGCCCCCTTCAAGCCAGCTTTGTCTTATCATGGGGGCATGGATCCGGGTTGAACCATGCTGGACGTCTAGGATTCCCTTGCCAATAGGGGAAGGGTCTGGGTCATGTTCAAAGCCAATCAGGTCTTGTACCCGCCCTTGGCCGACTCGGGCACGATAGGTGCCCCAGTGCGTAGCGGTCAAAGGTAAGTCTTTTTGAACAGTCATGGTCCAATTCCCGTGTTAACAGAGGCGTTTTAATTAAGTAAAGAGCATTTGAGCCCATAGTCAGCTGGCCCTTTTGAGTTGCAGCCGACTAAATTACTCTTTCTTGTTTTAATTTCTGAACTTCTGCGTCAGTCAAATTCAGAAGGGATTTATAAACGCTATCAGTGGCGTCTCCTAAAGCCGGACCTAGGTTTTTTAAAACTGCTGGGGTATCACTCAGACGAGGCAATGCGGTAGGCACCATCACTGCGTTAAAGCGTGGGTCATTAAAAACCTCAAAGTTTCCTCGTGCCTGATAATGAGGGTCATTGTAGATGTCCTCAATACTAAATAGTGCAGCGCAGGGAACGCCTCCTTGTTGGCATTTTGTAATAGCGTCACTTGCATCTCTGCGTTAAAGCGTGGGTCATTAAAAACCTCAAAGTTTCCTCGTGCCTGATAATGAGGGTCATTGTAGATGTCCTCAATACTAAATAGTGCAGCGCAGGGAACGCCTCCTTGTTGGCAGTTTGTAATAGCGTCACTTGCATCTAACGTAATAAACCAGTCTTGCACAATCTTATTGATCAATGGCCTGTTCTCTTCTCTGGCTGAAACTTTGCCATAGGTATCGGGCATGGCATTTTCTGGACAACCCATAATGTGGCACATGCGCTCAAACATTTTGTCACTTGAACAAGCCAATGCAACATACTTTTGGTCCCTAGTTTGATAGTGGCTATGAGGGACTGCATTAACCGTCTCTGCTCCCATGCGCTCTCGCACAAATCCAGTACGCTCATAGACAGGCAACATTTCATCCATCAAGCGAAATACGGACTCATATAGGGCAATATCAACGACCTGACCCTTACCTGAATGACGGCGTGATTCGAGAGCCATCATAATGCCAATCGTACCCCACATTCCCGATACATAATCAGCCAATGATGTAGACCCAGGCATTACTGGCATTTGCCCAGGTTCACCACATAAATAGGCTAAACCAGCAAAGGCATGCGCTGCACGAGCAAAACCAGGCCGACTACTATAGGGCCCATCCTGCCCGTATCCACTCACCCTTAACATAATCAAGCCAGGGTTGATTTGGCTCAGCACGTCATATCCAATGCCCCATTTTTCCAGCGTACCTGGTCTAAAGTTTTCCAGCACAATATCAGACTGACTAACCAAGCCTTTGAATAATTCAACGCCTTTAGGTGTGCGTAGGTCAAGGGTAACTGATTTTTTGTTGCGCGCCTCTGTCAACCAGACAAAAGTATCTTGTTCAGGCTCTACTGGGGTGCCAAACTTTCGTAAGGGATCGCCTTCGCCAGGTTTTTCTATCTTTAGGACCTCTGCTCCAAAATCAGCAAGAATAACGCCACAAAAAGGGGCGGCGATAAATGTAGCAATATCTAATACGCGTAATTTATCTAATGGGGCTTTATTATTTTTACTTTTTTCAGCAGTCATTTTAATCAACCTAAGCGTTTTCAGTTTTAGACCCGATAGCCGTCATTGCAGATATCCCAGCCCATGGTTCTGGGCCTGCCGGAATCGTTGAGTTGGTGCCCCGAACAACTTCCCCTTGGGGATCATACATCGGTAAAGTGCAAAGCTGGGCTTGATGTAATTGGCCATCTGAGCATTTTACGTCCACTACAGAACCTGGGCTAAAGTCAGCATCGTTTAGTAGCACAATACCCACACCACAGACCTGATACGGAGACCATGTACTGGAAGTGACTCGGCCAATGGGCTGTCCTTGATATTCAAGGGTGTCACCACGAACTGCAGTTCCACCTTCCACTCGAATACCCCAACTTTGGTTTTCCTTACCCGCCGCCATTAGTGCCTTGCGGCCAATAAAATCACCTTTTTCAAAATCTATAAAGCGGCCCAAGCCGACCACAAATGGGGTCGTATTGCTAGTGAAGTCCTGACCCGCAGACAGTAAACCTGCCTCAATCCTTCTGCACCTGTTGCCGGGTGTAGCCGTTAGGATCATGCCCATTTTGCTGCCTTCTTCAAGGATCAAGTCACCCAGCATTTCACTGTTATTTTGAGGACGGAAATAAACCTCCCAGCCAAGTTCGTTGGTAAAGCCTGTCCGACTAATCAGCACCTGCTCACCGGCGATAGTGACTTCGATCCAATCAAAATAACGCCATTGTGGCATGGGGCCATCAATTAACCGTTCCAACAGTTCCATCGATCGTGGGCCAGCAACCTGACTAACCCATACATCAGGGTCACTTATGGTCACATCAAGGCCTTCAGAATGGGCTTTATACCAGTTAAATAAGTCACCATCAGCTTGGGCGAACCAATATTTATCGTCTTCAACCCGAAGCAGCACGCCATCTGTAATAATGCCACCATCGTGGTAACAGGCAAATTGGTATGAACAACGCCCTTTGTTAACCTTAGACACATCGCGGGGAAAAATACGCTGTAGCAGTTTGAGCGCATCTGGCCCTGATATTTCATAAGGGTATTCACCCGTATGACGAAAAGTTAGCTCTTGTCGGACTTTCCAGTACATTTCATCTGGTGTTGCGTTGGTAAGTTTTTCAGGATTTAAGCGCCCAGCATAGAGCGAATACTCAGGGTTATAGGGTAATTCTTGATAAGTCAGTGGGTGAATAGAAATGCTTCTTGCTAGTTCAACGGGCCGATCACCTTCGATGGGCAAAGGGACTACGGAAAACCGGAGCTTTTTTAGAGAGTCATGCATATTAAGAGTCTATAGCCTAAGTTAAAATTATGTGTAGGGTTGTGCTGTTTATAATTAACCATTAATCTAGGCCGTACAAACGATTTTTTTTAAACATATAGATAAAGTTAATAACATTTATAAATGAGGTGTTTAACTTGAATAATCAGTTTAGACGTCTTCCCCTAGCTGCTCTACGAACCTTTGAAGTGGCTGCAAGACTACAAAGTTTTAAGTTAGCAGCCCAAGAACTCAGCGTCACTCCAACCACAGTGAGTAACCAGATCAGAAAACTGGAACGTGACTGGGGCTGCCAATTATTTATTCGCAAAACTCGCCAGTTGGTGCTTACAGAGGTTGGCCGTTCCTTAGCACAGACTGTGAACCGAGCTTTTGGCGATATTAAGGCTGAAATTGAGGCGCACGTAACTATGGCCAAAAAAACAGTCACTTTGGAGGCTGGGCCTATTTTTGCATCACGCTGGCTCATCCCACGACTCAATCGCTTTCGTCGGCAGCATCCTGATATTGAACTTGTACTGCATCATGGGTCGCGTATATCCGTCGCAGAAAATATGAATGCCGATGCTGCGGTGGATTGGGGTGAGGGTAATTGGCCAGGACTGGAATCAACCCATTTGTTAAACATCCGTTATTTGCCAGTTTTGAGCCCCCATTTAGCAAAGCAAAAAGGGGGGTTTGATAAGCCTATAGACCTCTTGCGATTCACTATTTTACACCACAGTGATCGCAGCGAATGGGATGATTGGCTAAACTTAGCAGGGCTTCCAGAGTCACCAGGGCTAAACTTTATAGACGAAACCACAATCGAAGACTCTAATGTGATCCTGCAAGCTGCTATAGATGGCCATGGGGTAGCATTAGGTATATTTCCTTTTATTCAAACCGAGGTAGATGAAGGAAGACTGATATGCCCTATGGATATCACACTCACACCAAAACGGACTTACCACTTACTTACACGCCCTGGTATGAGGAAAAACCCAGATGTTGAAACAGTGTGCCGATGGTTAGAAGAAGAAGCGGCAAACACGCCGTCTAACTAAAGGTCTCGAAGACCAATGCTGGGGTTGTATCTTTATACTTTAGCCTCTGGATTTTCTATGATTACGGCAATGCCTTGGCCTCCTCCAATACACATTGTGGCTAAACCATAACGGCCACCTGTGCGGCGCAGTTCATACATAAGTTTAATCAAAATAATGGCACCCGATGCCCCCACGGGATGACCAAGAGCAATAGCCCCTCCATTGGGATTAGTAATCTCGGCTGCAAAGCCCAGTTCGCTGGCTACGGCGCATGCTTGGGCAGCAAATGCTTCGTTGGATTCTATGCAGGACATATCAGCGACATTTAACCCAGCGCGACTGCAAGCCAACTTGACTGCTGTAACTGGGCCCATGCCCATTAACTCTGGAGCTACACCACTCACAGCCGAAGCCCGCATAATAGCGAGTTTGGGCAGACCATAGGTGTTAACAGTGTCTTCTGACGCAAGAGTGAGTGCAGCTGCAGCGTCGTTAATACCTGAGGCATTTCCAGCCGTGACAGATCCATTTTTTTTGAAAGCAGCGCGTAGTTTTTGCAGGTCTAAACTAGAGATATCAGCGCGCACGTGTTCATCTGTGTCGAAGACCACTTCTTGGCGACCTTTTTTAACCATTAATGGGAGGATCTGTTCCTTGAACCACCCTGCATTAATGGCGACTCCTGCACGGCGATGACTCTCCATCGCTAAAGCATCCTGCGCTGCACGATCAATACCACTTGCTGTGGCAATGTTTTCTGCAGTGACTCCCATGTGCCCATGCCCAAAAGGATCAGTCAATGCACCTGTCATCATATCAACGGCGGTAACATCGCCCATTTTAATCCCAAATCGGGCGGCATTGATCATATGCCCTACTCGGCTCATATTTTCAGCTCCACCGGCGAGAACCATCTCAGCATTACCCAGCATTATTTGTTCTGCTCCCGTAACCACGGCTTGCAAACCACTTCCACACAGCCGATTGAGCGTGAGCGCGGTCGATGCTGGTGGCATACCTGCACCCATGGCAGCAACCCTTGATAAATACATGTCGCGAGGTTCAGTGTGTATAACGTTGCCAAACACAGATTGGTCTATCCTATGGGCCTCAACGCCCGCACGAGCAATCGCTTCAATAGCCACAGCAATGGCTAAATCACAGGGTGGGATACCAGATAGAGCACCACCAAAATCACCAATGGCCGTTCTGACTCCAGACGTAATTACAACATCTCTCATTAACCACACTCCTATTTTATTTTACTGGTTATTTTACTGGTTATTTTGCTGGCTGGCCTAAACCTTATGGTATTTAGTGACAGCAACCTAAACATCAGTATCAGACCCAGTGTTAAGGTCAAATAAGTTAAACAGGTCCAAAATTACACCAATAAGTGGGGCCAAACCAATCCAATTTCCTACACAGCATATACCTAAAACAAATGAGTTAGAGGGTTGCATGCATAATTTGCTTGTTTAATGAGAAGTATTGGTTATTATAAAGGTATTGATTTTGGAGGAGATGCTCATTTGAACCTGCGCCAACTCGAAGCTTTTCGCGCTACTATGCGCAGTGGGTCTATTACTGAAGCTGCAGAAATAATGCACATTTCACAACCCAGTGTGAGCCGTTTGATCGCCGACATTGAGCGCTCTGTAGGCTTCCCATTATTTTTACGCAGTGGTCGTGGCCTCACTCCAACACTTGAGGCCAACACCTTTTACAAGGGTGTAGAGGGCATGTTTGTGGGCGTTGAACGACTACAAGAGTTAGCAGATTCTATACGCACGACTAGCGGTGGCATTATCTCTATCGGCACCATTCAATCTATAGCAGCGTTTGAACTACCAAGGGCAGTGAATCAATTATATCAACGCTATGATGACATTCGTTTTATGATCCATGCACGCAATACTCCTGGCATACTAGATGCGGTACAGATGAACCAGTTTGATTTGGGTATCGTTGGGCAACAACCGCCCTATCAAGGTGTTGAAACTCTATTTCAGACCGCTGCACCCTATGTTTGTTTGATGCCCGAAGACCACAAACTGGTGGGACAAGCAGGTACGGTAGACCTAGAGGAATTAGCCAATAGTGAAACTTTTGTCACTTCAGGTGGTGCCTTTCCAGACCACATGATGTCTATGAGTAGTGCATTATCAAATAAGATGCAGGGCTGCTCACGCTTATCAGCCACCAATATGTCAGTGGCCGCTTCATTGGTGCGCGAAACGGGTGTGTTGGCTATTATTGATCCATTTTCAGCTGAGCAAGCCGTTAATATGGGAGGCGTTGTTTTTCGTCCTATTGCACAGAACCTAAAATATTATATTTCTATTGTAACCTCAGGTAGAGAACAGCTATCACGTCAAGCGATCGAGCTATCTGAGGTCTTAGCTCAACAACTGAGTGAGCGTGTAGCTCACGTAGTGAGCTATGCTAAGTAAACTACATTTTTATGGTCTCGGCTAATTCATAGAATTTCTGAATGAATGGCTGATCTATTGCTATTGGAGATTACAATAACCTTCGCGTTATTATAATTGAGTACCCAAAATAAGAGCCCCAGCATGAGCAAATTTCTGTGATTAAAAAAAATATAAATAGCGAAAGTAAGAAAATATTTTCGACTCAAGATGCTCTACAGGTTGCCAAGCAAAGGCTGCCTCGGTTAATTTTTGATTTTATTGAAGGCTCTACTGGACGCGAAGTTGCAGCACTTCGAAACCTCACCCGCTTTGACGAAATCACCCTCCAACCCAGGGTCATGCAAGATGTTGAAATACGCAACTTAAAGACACCATTTTTGGGCCAAAGTTACGACCTTCCTTTTGGCATAGCGCCCATGGGCATGTGCAATCTTGCTTGGCCTGGGGCTGACCAAGCCTTGGCAGAAGCTGCTCAAGCGTTCAACGTGCCTGTGTGCTTATCATCAGCAGCCTCTAGTTCCATCGAAGACATGCGCTCGTGGGCTGGGAAGAATAGCTGGTTTCAGCTTTATGTTGGTAGTTCTATGGAGGAATCATTAGCCTTGGTTGATCGTGCTCACAAAGCGGGCTATGAGAATTTAATATTAACTGTTGATGTGCCTCAAGTATCACGGCGCTTGCGTGACTTGCGTAACGGCTTCCAAATGCCCTTTAAAATGACCCCCAAGCTATTCATGGATTTTGCTACTCACCCCCACTGGTCATTAGCCACTTTATGGCAAGGAGTGCCAGAACCGATTAATTTTAAACCACTCACGGGTAACAAAACCTTTGATCGTAATGCCAGTCGAGCAGGAGCTAATTGGGATTTCCTAGAGCGATTGCGTGAACTCTGGAAAGGTAATTTAATTGTTAAAGGCGTGACGTCAGCGGCAGATGCAGGGCGCATACAGCAAGCGGGTGCTGATGCCATTTATGTGTCTAATCACGGTGGACGGCAACTCGACAGTGCACCCGCCGCCATTGATGTATTACCCATTATTCGCCAAGCTGTTGGTGCTGACTATCCACTGATTTTTGATAGCGGCGTGCGCAGTGGTGAGGACGTGGTCAAAGCACTAGCCATGGGAGCAAATTTTGTTATGTTAGGCCGCCCATTTATGTTTGCTCTGGGCGCCGAGGGTGCTCGTGGGGTTAATGCACTGATACGCACTTTGGGTGAGGATACTAGCCTAACCCTAGCCCAAACTGGGTTAACAGAAATTAATGAAGTGACGCCCAGCATGCTCAATAAATGCCCACCAGAACTACTTATGGAAGACTTAGGGTCGAGCAAAAATGTCACTTAAAAAACTAATTGCATGAAAAGGAATCTTTAGACATGTCCGAACAGAAAAAAATTCGGGGCGGCGCCCTACTCGCTCGTGCTTTTAAGCAAAAAGGTGTGGAGCATGCCTTCACTTTGGCAGGAGGCTTTTGTAACCCAGCATTAGAAGGCTTCATGGAATGTCAGATGCCTGTGATTAACTGCCCTCACGAACAAGTTGCTGGCCATTTGGCCGATGGCCACGCCCGCATCACTCGTAAGCCGACCCTTTGCCTTGTTGGCCCCGAAGGGTTCGCCAATGCTGTACCCGCCATGCTTGAGGCTTGGGGTGAACGCTCTCCCGTTATTTTTGTGACCGGTTCCTCTACCTTAAAGCGACAAGGTTCAGGAGGGTTTAAAGAAATTGATGATGTGGCTATTGCGGCACCTCTGACAAAATATTCAGCTCAAATTGTTGACGGTCATCGCATTAGTGAGTTTGTTGATCGCGCATGGAAAGCCGCCACCACCGGCTATCCTGGGCCCGTGCATCTTGCATTACCAGTAGATATCATGTTCTCGTCTTTCCCAGAGGATGCAGGGCTTAATGAGCGCCCATTCGACAGAACCGATACACCCGTGCCAAGGGCTTGGCCTGATCCATCTGCATTAGCACCCATATTAGACACGATCCAAAAGGCGAAGAGACCTTTGATTATTGCCGGACATGGCGTCTGGTGGTCGAGGTCTGAGGCGCAATTAAGTGCTGCAGGCAATGCACTACGGATACCGGTATACAACGTTCCCTATCATACTAAAAATTTGGGTGAGTCTTCTGAATGCTACATGGGCTTAGCAGACTTCCATCAATATCATCCTTCAAAGCCAGCCATTCATGAAGCGGATGTGGTGGTGATGGTTGGCTGTCGTTTGGACAACCAAATGAATTTTGGCAATCCACCCTTTATTCCTGAAAATACTAAGCTAGTCTGTGTCAATGGTAGCCATGAAGAATTGGACTATAATCATGCGGCTGATATGCAACTTTTATCTGATCCTGGGGCCTTTTTTGAGGCCCTCACGACAGTCAAAAAAACCTGGCATGATTGGTTTAATCTGCAAGTTCAACGCCGTCAAACATGGGTTCAAGAATGGAGTGATCACATTGCTGCCGAATCAGCTACAGATTTGGCTGAAGGGCGCAAAATGCACCCACTGCAATTGGGCCTTGATGTTCAAGCGGCCATGAATGATGGTGATTGGTTGATTTTTGATGGTGGAAATACGCATTTTTGGAATGAAATTGGGGTCAATATTGCCGCTAAACGAGGCTTGAAACTGGGCGGTATTCTACACCCTGGTAATTACAGTTTATTGGGTGTGGGCGTATCGTTTGCTTTTGCAGCCAAACACATCCATCCAGAAAAAAATGCAGTTTTAATTACCGGAGATGGCGCTTTCCTATCGGGAGGTTTATCCATTGAAGCTTGCTTCCAAGAAAAGGTTCCCATTATTGTGATTGTTGATAATAACGGGGGTCTAGATTGCATTAGCCAGCAGCAAGAACGTCTGTTTGAAAATGGAAAGCACTACGCTACTGATTTTCGTGATATTCCATTTCATGGCATGTTTGAAGGCATGGGCGGTCATGGTGAGTTAGTAACTCGGCGGGAGGACTTTGCCCCAGCGATGCAACGGGCCATCGCCAGTGGCAAAACGGCCTGTATTAATGTTAAGTGCCGCGGTGTGATCAGCCCAATTGTGGCGGCCACTTCAGATAAACGTGAAAAGGCTTCGATTGAATAATGGCGGTCATTACATCCCACACACTCAATGGTAACGATGGCACTCATGCCGCTGGCATTGCAGTGACATTAAGTCGTTTAGGGCAGGTTAACGAAGTGATCTTTGCCACAGTTATGGATCAAGGGGGGCGTCTTGAGCAAGAGATTGCGCCCGACCAAATTGATCCTAAGGCAACCTATGAACTGGTGTTTGAAACAGGCACATATTGGAGTGAACAAAATGTCACAGGGGCTATTTCACAAATAGTATTGCGTTTTTTAATGCCTGATCAAAAAGGTCACTATCATATGCCAGTGATTCTGAGTCCCCATTCTTACACTGTTTGGAGGTCTTGTTAATGACTGATGGCTTACATATGTCGCGCCGTATTCGACGCACACCTTATACTAGTAAAGTTGAGCAGGCCGGTGTGCGAGGCTTTTCAGTAGTCAATCACACGCTATTACCCAAAGCATTCCAACCTTCAGTAGAAGAGGATTATTGGCATTTGCGCGAACATGTGCAGTTATGGGATGTGGGTTGCCAACGTCAGGTACAAATTCAAGGCCCTGATGCCGCCAAACTCGTGCAATGGATGACCCCAAGAGATATTAATCAGGCCCTTGTGGGTGACTGTTTTTACGTCCCCATTATTGACGCAGATGCGGGCCTAATTAACGACCCTGTGATGCTCAAGTTAGCAGAGGATAAGTTTTGGCTCTCCATTGCTGACAGTGATGTTTTACTTTATGCCATGGGGCTAGCTTTAGTAATTAACGACCCTGTGATGCTCAAGTTAGCAGAGGATAAGTTTTGGCTCTCCATTGCTGACAGTGATGTTTTACTTTATGCCATGGGGCTAGCTTTAGGCCGGGATATGGATGTGCAAATCTGTGAGCCCGATGTCTCACCTCTTGCAATCCAAGGCCCAAAGGCAGAAGCCTTACTTGCCACACTATTTGGTGAGCAAGTGTGTGACATTGGATTTTTCAAATTTGGTTGGATCAAATTTAAAGGCAGCCATCAGTTAATTGCCCGTTCAGGCTTTTCTCGGCAAGGTGGCTTTGAGATTTACCTTGAAGGTGGGCATCTTAATTTAAAGGCAGCCATCAGTTAATTGCCCGTTCAGGCTTTTCTCGGCAAGGTGGCTTTGAGATTTACCTTGAAGGTGGGCATCTTGGTGCTGACCTATGGGATTTTATATGGCACGCGGGACAAGCCTTTAATATAACCCCTGGGTGTCCAAATTTAATTGAACGTATTGAAGGTGGCCTGTTTTCCTATGGCAATGAAATGACTCGCGAAAATAATCCTTTAGAGATTGGCTTAGATAAATTCTGCTCACTTGATGGCTCCATAGACTATATTGGTCGTCAGGCGTTGGAAAAAATTGCTAGGGATGGCGTAGCTCGAAAAATAAGGGGGATTATTTTTGATGGCGAGGCCTGCCCTACCTGCTCAATCCCATGGCCAGTGATGGTGGGGCAGCAACAGGTTGGACAAATTACCTCTGGGATTTGGTCACCACGATTAAAAGCCAATGTAGGACAATCACTCATTGAGCGTGGCTTCTGGGAATTTGGCCAAGAGGTGGTGGTGGTTACTGCAGATGGACAGCATCGGCAAGGCAAGATCGTCAAAATGCCTATGTCATAGTGAAAGTTGACACTGTCAGGACTTTTTGGGCCAGTTGCATCTGGCGAGTGGGCTCTACCATACCCATCCTAACAAAACCGATGTAGTATTATTCTAGTACCGCCAATGAAATGTGATCCCAGTGTGGAGGATCTTTTGACAGACAATGCACGTGGAGCTCTGCTGATGATGATCAGCATGTTGGCCTTTACGGTCAATGATGCATGTATCAAGGCAACACAGGGCGCCATTCCTTTTTTCCAGCTGTTAGTTTTACGAGGGGTTCTATCAAGCCTGTTTATTGCCTTGGCACTTTGGTGGCTGGGACAGTGGCGTGTGTCTGTGCCCTCGCCAGATCGACGATGGATCGCTTTGCGCTCACTGTTAGAAATAATGGCAACCATGTTCTTCCTGACGGCATTGTTCAATATGCCACTGGCGAATGTGGTCGCTCTTTTACAATTGCTGCCCTTGACGGTGACGCTGGCTGGGTCTGTATTGTTGGGTGAACCCATTGGGCAGCGGCGCATGGTGGCGATTTTGGTTGGTTTTTGTGGCATGTTGTTGATTATTAGGCCCGACAGTGGCGGCTTTAATGTCTATACCATTTATGCGCTTTTGGCAGTAGTCTGCGTCACGTTTCGCGATTTATCCACCCGCCGAATGTCTCCAAAAGTACCCTCTTTAATGATCACCTTTGCGTCTGCGGCAGGGCTGACAGTGATTGCAGCTATCGCAACAATGGGCGAGAGTTGGGTCCGCTTAGATTTGCATCAAACGGGTTTGATCGTGCTGTCGGCAGTGTTTATTTTCGTGGGCTATTGTTCAAGCGTAATGGTGATGCGGGTTGGCGAACTGAGCGTTGTCACACCGTATCGTTATACTAGTTTGCTTTGGGCATTGCTTCTAGGGTGGCTTTTATTTGATGAATGGCCAACCTTGCTTACGTTACTGGGCGCTGCCATTATCGCTGCAACGGGGTGCTATATGTTATATCGGGAAGCTCGGTCGACTACCACCCCCTGAAAAAGACTGGCACCTTGCCCCACCATTGGTACCCAAACGATACAGTTCTTCATGTCACAAATAAGTAAAATAGGCTCTGGCAAAACGAACGCTAATAGCCATAACCGATGCCACAGACGGTTACAGGCCCACATAGCAGACCACAAAAGCACCAATGATTAGCACAACATTAACACAACCACAAAGGGCGATAAGGCGGAAGCCTGAGCGCCAAAGCCTCGGCACACCGATGAGAATAGCGGGCACAATGGCAAAGATGGCAACCCCCAAACCCAGTTGAATAAGCATGTCCCCTGAATCAATACGATGACTCAGTGTCAGTGCGTTACCTTGCATCAGCACACTCAGTTGTTCGTTAACCGGCATCACCGTCCAGCCAAAACCCAAGGCCAGCAAACTACCCAACAACACCATTACACATCCAGCGATGGTCAACCAATAAATAGTCACCCCATAGATAATGCCACTTTGCCGCAGTGATTCTTGACTCATGATATCATCCCACCTATGAAATCCAGATCTTGTAGACCTCGATATATTAATTTGAACGAAGTTAAGCAAAGTAGGAAAATCATTAGCCGTCTAACCACCACGACCTTAACTTGTGCCAGCACGTGGGCACCAATAATACCCCCAATGACTTGCCCTAACATCCAAGGAGCCACTAAAATCGGCACCATCGCACCATACAGCATGTAGGGCCATATGGCAGCCGCGTTGCCCAAAGCGAGCAACACTCCGCTAGATGCAACCGCCGCTTTAAGTGGTACCGCCATCACTAGGTTAAGTACTGGCACCATAGCCCAGCCGCCACCTAAACCAAAAAAACCACCGATAAAACCAACCCCAACAAACAAAATAATAGCTAAGCCTAAGCGTTTGACACTGTATTTAACTTCAGTGTTTACAGACATTTCATAGTAGCTCATATCCAGGGAAAACAAACGCGCCAGACCACTCAGTTTAGAGGCCTTGGGATAATCATTACGACCACCTCCTGTGATAAATAATACCGCCACCCCAAGCAATAATATGCCCAGCAACATGCGCACCACAGCATCACTGCTTGGCCCCATGGTTGATGCAAATTGAAACGCCATCAGGGCGCCTAATAAACCACCGACTATGGTTGGCAGGGCGCAAATATAGACGAGACGTATGTCCACTAAACCTTGTTTAAGTAGTGGCGCTCCAGAAATTAAACCACTGAACATAGCCACAACTAAACCTGTCGCTCTAACCACTAAAGAATCAAAGGAAGTAAAGCCTAATACAATAGGGGTAAAAATGACTCCCCCGCCGATGCCTGCAATGACGGCTATGATAGCGATGGCGACAGATAAAACAAAAGAAGCAAGTGTGACGCTGAGGATAGAGCCAAGGGAAAAGAATTCACTCGCCTCAATAGGCTCAACAATAGCAATGGCAAAATAACAGGCTGCAGAAAGTAATATTAATAATGTGAGTTCAGGTACGTTTCGAAACAAACTCATTAGGTCTTATCCATAAGTGATTTATTTTTTCAAAATTATATCTTAGCCCAGCTTATTCATCCAATAGAGGGCCCCTAATGGTGCATGCGAACTCACTATGAAAGCCACTCACCAACACATAAAAACCAGTGTGTGTGATTTGAATTTAAAGC
>Ga0209710_1001231_pt1 | contig 20228 bp, 18 predicted proteins | sample ArcticOcean_MG_C_5_FD_187436 | JGI IMG/M metagenome (GOLD analysis project Ga0209710, IMG submission 187436) | Marine microbial communities from western Arctic Ocean - ArcticOcean_MG_CB4_138 (SPAdes) (version 2) | ecosystem: Environmental > Aquatic > Marine > Oceanic | place: Arctic Ocean...
TTTATTTAGCATTTCTGGAGAAATATAAATTTTCCATTTCTTGTTTTTATCATTTGCCCTTTGATTTAGAGAGGAACCCCAATCAATTAATCCTCTTTCACCAGTGTTAATCTCTTGACCGTTTCCAACTAAGGCTATTATTACTGCCCAATCTTTGTGCCTTTCCATCAATTGCAAGAACATCTCTGGTTCTGAAATTTCATAATCAAATTTGCTTTTACCTTTTTTGGCATCCCAAGCTCTTTGAGCCTCATCAAATACTACAACATGTTCATGAGGCGGACTGTTAGATCTGGCTTGATATTCTTGTAAAAAGTTATTAACAGTTTGTATTCGGGACTTTAACGCCAATAATGCTTTATCTTTATTTAATTTATTTTGCTTAGCATAAGATTTCCTCAAGGATTCTATTAAAACTCTTACGAGAGGTAAATTTCCTGACAAATAAACACCTTTGATTTCTTTTTGAAATCTATCATCGTGAATAGCATTTAATCCAGTTAACGTTTTACCTGATCCAGGAACTCCCGTTACAAAACAAATAGATTTATTATTATTATCTTTTGAATCCTTAATTATTTTTATTAGCTCTTCTGTTGTTTCAATAATATTCCTAGTACTTGATTTCGAACTGGCTATTTCTCTTACATTGTGACCTGAAAACAATAAACTGGCAGCTTCAATAATTGTTGGTACAGGACTATAATCAGACTCATTCCACTTAATTGGATCTATAAGATTTCTATTATTTTCAAACTTATTTATTGCTTCTTCAATAACTAAAAATAAATTTTGCCCATTTGCATATAAAGTTTTTGCAATATCATCAATAATTTTAAATTCATTTGATTTATTTCCTGCATTACTTGAAAAAAGTATGGGCACAATTATTTTTTTATGACTATCTTTATGAAAATATTTTAGATTAATAGCATAATCTTCAACTTGTTTTTTATCAGAAGATAAAAACTCATTACTTTTCTTAAACTCAATTACAATAATCAAATTTTTAAAAAGAATAATAGTATCTAGTCTTTTTGAAAGTCTTAAAAGAGGATATTCTATCAATATCGCAGTATCATTAAAGTTATGCATTTTTCTAAAATTTTGTTTAAATAATTCAATCTGAAGTTTCCATGATTCATTTTGTTTCGGATTTAGATCTAAAGTTCTTGTTTGTTTTTCAGATAAAATTCCTACTATCTCTTCATTATTTTTCTTAAGGAAATTTTCTATTTTATCAAAATAAAAAGCAGTCATAATTATTTATTGAATCTTATATTTTAAAAGTTTGCAAAAATTATTAACTAGTCTCATCTCATTAATTTTTTGGCAATTAGCGAGTAAAAGACTTGGGTTAAAAAGAATAATGGCTAAGCTCTGTGCACGCGATATGCCTACATTTAATCTATTTCTACTAAAAAAAAACTCCTTATGTCTTGGTAAATTTTCAGGATCTGAAGAAGTCATTGATATAAACACTACTTTTGATTGCTGTCCTTGGAACTTGTCTATTGTACCAATTTTTGCTTCATTTTGATTTATTATTTTTTTTAAGTTATTAACCTGCATATTAAATGGGGTTACAACCATAATATCATCTTGAGTAATTTTCTTATTTTTTCCATCGTCAATTGAACCTTTTCCAATAATCTTGGAATAATAGTCTTTAATTATTTTCGCTTCTTCATCAGATTTTTGAGTACAATCTTTGTGGTCTGTTGGAAGAAAAACTATTCCTTCATTCTTAATATTTTTTAAATCTAACTCTAAAGATCTTTCACTAGTTACTGGGTGTGGTTTTAGACGAAAATCATAAAAACTTGATGAAATATAATCACAAATATTTTTATTAAGTCTTCTAGTTTCGCTTAAAAATATACCTCTAGAAACTGGTATGGTGTCTTCACCTTCAAGTAAAAAATCTAAAGCACTCTTTCCTGAATTACCAGAATGAATTCCTTGGATTGGTTGTGATAATTGCATTTGATCCCCAATAAGAATAATATTTTTTGTACTTGTTGCAATAGCCAATGTATTGGCAAGAGCTACTTGACCTGCTTCATCTACAAATAAATAATCCATTTTTAAATCGTATCTTGGGTCTGAGAATAGCCAAGCTGTTCCAGCATGTAATAAATAATCTTTAGGAAACTCTTTCATTCTACCGCTTACATCTTCAATGATTTTACCATTTAACCTTTGCTCTTCTTTGCTTGATTTTTTTAAACCTTTAAATGTAAAATTTTCTTCTTCAGCTAATTCTTCTATTTGAGTTAAAAGATTATTAATCGCTTTATGTGAGTTACTAGTAATTCCAACTTTTTTATTATCTTTAAGTAAACTTAAAATAATTTTAGCAGATGTATAAGTTTTTCCAGAGCCCGGCGGACCTTGTACTAACAAAAATGAAGAGTTTAATTTTTTAACTACTAAAATAGACTCTTCTACTAAATCTTTTTTAATATCTACAATTGCGTTACCTTGTTTAATACCAGCTACATCAGGGTAATTATTTTTTAATATATCTTCAGCACACTTATATTTTGTTTGTTTAGATTCAGAATAATCGACAATAAATTTGTTTAATGCAGAAGCAATTGTACCCGAGTTAACAATTGCACTAGGCCCAAAGTCAAAGTTTTTAGGAGGTTCACCAACTTTATCTAAACGTTTTTGCCCTAATGTGCATTCAATATAGTTTTCATCATCTTTAATTTCAGTAATTTTAGTTATAGTACCAAAAGATGTATCAGAGATAATGTCAAATGCAGCATCCCCTTCTTTTAATTTAAAATTTTGTTCCTTAAATTTATAAACAAAGGTAATTTTATCTGAATCTTTTATTGAAATCTTTTTTTCATACAAAGCACTAGCAATACATTCGGGGTCATCTTCAAGCTCTTCAGGTGTTTTTTCAAGTCGATCAAATTTAGCCCAATATTTTGATTTATCCTCTCTTCTGTGAAAGCCTACGAGGTTAATTAATTCCTCGATAATTGTAGGATTACCAGTCTTTTTTTTAGCTTCTAATTTTAAAAGCGTTGAAGTTTCTTTAACTTCAAAATCTTTAACTTCTATATTTTTATCTTTCTCATCTTCTGTTTGAGAAAACCATGCATAATCCTTAGGTCTATTTTCCAGTAGAAAGTTTCTTAGATCATGTGTTGATACACAATCTTCCTCATTATAATTAATAATGTCACTCATTGCTGTTTTATCCCCAGTGGAGCACCAATCATCAAATAATCTTATACTATCGTCAGCAGTTTTAATGTTTGCACTTCTTTCGTCACGATAAAATTTTTCAATTGTTTTTAATGAAAGATCTTTTTCAGTTGTTTGCATACATTGAGATACAACACGATATAAATCGACAAATTTTTCTTGTCTAAGTAAACGATCTACAAAATTATTTCCCTTGGGAAAAGATGATGAATATTCTGAAGCAAGTTCTCTTAAAGCTCTTTTTTCGTAATCATTATAATGATAAATGTAGGCATCAGGGTATTTATCAAAATGTTTTTCTAAAAAATTAATTAATTCTATAAATATATTTTTTTCTTCTTCTTTGTTATACTTTTTTACACCAAAGTATTTGAATTCTTTATTTTTATTATTATCAAAATATATACCATGTAAATATTCAAAATTTCTTGCATCAGCTTGAGGGAACCCTTCTATATCATAAAATAAATCACCTGCATTAGGTTCGGGCATTTTATAAAGCCCTTTGTCATTTTCTGTTTCATTAATTACAAATCTGCTTTTTCCAGTTATTCTTTTCTCTTCTTGAAGCTTGGCTTGTTCATATAATTTAATTTTAGTAGAAGGGTTTATCTTTGATTTAATATCATTAATTTCCGTTGTAGCTAAAGCTTCTACTGTTCTAATATTTTCTTTTTTTAATTTTGTAATTTGTGAAACATTTATTCCACATATCTGGTTAATATAATTGTCTCCTACCCAAATTTTTTCACACTCATCAAGCCATGGACAAATATTACAAAATGTACATTTTTCAGGATATAAATCTATTTTCTCAACTGTTGGTAAGAATTTTTCAAAATTATCTTTTGTATATAAAAAATAATCTAAAAATTCACTTACCTTAAAATCATGTGTTAAATTTGCTCCATCTATTAAATACATCTTAATAGGAGTAAATCCTTGTATCTTGCTTAATAGATACGAATAACCTGTAATTTGCAAAACATGTTTAGGTCTAAGGTTTTTTGTTATTTTAGTATCATGAACTTCATAGCTATAATCTCCTAGCTTAGATTTTATTTTTGTTTTTAATAAAAAATCTACTTCACCTCTAAAGTTATTATCAACAAAATATGCTTTATAAATTAAATCATAACCATCTTTTAGGGCTTTAATAGTTTCAGCGCACTTTTTTTCAGCTGATTGATTAGGATTTATTGTGATGTTTTTTTTATGTTTTATTTTAAGCAGTTCAAAATGGTTAGCTTCATGCTGTATTCCATATTCAATTCTAAGTTTTAAATTTGCGTTTTTTTCTTTTTTTTTGAGTTTTAAATCATCTTTTAGGAGGTCATTTTTAATATGATACTTACAAGATACAAAATTATTTAAATCTGTTGGGGAATAATTAGATTTATCCACTTTTTTACTCAATGAATTGATCATCCTTGTGTTCTAGTAAATCATCAGGAAATATATCACCTACAGAACGCGTAAAAGAGGTCACTATCTTAACTAAATTAGTTTTAACACCATTAATAGTTTTTTCTTTATTTGCTGATGATCTTTCAAATGCTGTACGTTCTTGTTTGAAAATCTTCTCCATTGTTCTTATCTCAGAGATCATACTTTTAATAGGTAATTGAAAATTAGGACTATTTAAATTAGCCCAGCATTTTTTCATGATCTCAGGGATTTCATGATCGTTATTCTCTCTAGCCTTAAGGATTAAAATTGAACGAATTCTATTAACTACAACATGAATAATTTTAAATTCCATAGGAATAATTGTTATTGAGTTTCCGTGTCGCTCCACATAACTAGTATATTTATCAATATCTGCAGGGAGACAGGTATGGGAAGCAACAATAATTCCATTTGCAATACCCTTCTCTTTCATGTCATTCAATAATTTGTCTGCCCATTTTTCATTAAAACCTTTTGTATCTTTGCTTTCAAAATATATTTTTGCAATATTTTTCTTTTCCTTATAATTAATTGTTAAAATACAGTCTCCACCTCTTTCACCTTTTTTAATTGGTTCTAAATGATCTTCAGGAAATTTTCTTTGCAAGAAGTCTTGAAGATTTTCTTCTTGAACTTCTCCTTGTAATTCAACATTTTTATTTTTCATCAAAGAAGTCATTTCTTCAGTACGTTTTTTTAATCTATCGTTTGTTATCTCTTCTCTTTTTTTCATTTGTAAGATTTCTGCATCTTTTTTTCTTTCTAATTCTTTCAATTCTTCAGTGGCTATTTTTTTTGCTTTTATTTCTGTTTCCTTTTTAGCTATCTCAATTTCTTTTGCAGCACTTTCTATTTGGGATTTATATTTTTTTGCAGCATCAATTTCTGCATTTTTTGCAGCGTCTTTTTTAGCTTTTTCAATTTCTTTTGCAGCGCTTTCTATTTGAGATTTATATTTTTTTGCAGCATCAATTTCTGCATTTTTTGCAGCGTCTTTTTTAGCTTTTTCAATTTCTTTTGCAGCACTTTCTATTTGGGATTTATATTTTTTTGCAGCATCCATTTCTGCATTTTTTGCAGCGTCTTTTTTGGCTTTTTCAATCTCTTTTGCAGCGCTTTCTATTTGAGATTTATATTTTTTTGCAGCATCCATCTCAGCTTTATTTCCAGCTTCTTTTTTAGCTTTTTCAAAATGTAGATTGAATGCACTATCTGCATCAAATTCTTTTTTACAGCTTGGACAGGTAATTTTAAAAGTATTGCTCATTTATTTATTCATTAAGATAATAATTCTAGCTCTTATTTCAGTTAACCTCTTTTTTAAAATTTTAGCTAGTGCAAATTCAGGTACATTTTTTTTATATAAAGATAACAATTTATTGTCTTCTGCTATTGTCCATTCTGCTGGAGAATTATTTGATTGAGATTGTTTTTCAATATTTTCATTTGGTGCCCCACAATTTGGGCAAGATTTAGCTAATGTTGAAATTTCTTTACTACACTCTTTACATGGTTCTAATGCCATAACTTATTTTAACAGATAATAAATATTATGTACTGTACATAAAATAATTAAATATTTTTTATTTTCCTCCATTAATTGACTTTTTTTTAACTTTTTTTCCATCTTTAGTAACAAGAGTTAAGAAAGGCTTTCGTATTCTTTTAAGATGTAATGTTGTGTAAGAAGTATCAAAAGATAATGAAATTTTAACTTCGAATTTTTTATCTGTGGTATTTTTAAATTTATCTATAACTCCATTAAGTTCATAAAGCTTCGTATTCTTATCAAGTTCAATACTTACACCCTTTATTTTATTATCTATTTTTTTATTCATCTGTAATTTTTAAATCCTTGTTATTTAATCTTAGTTTTAATATTTCTAATTCATTCTCTAAACAAATTACTCTTTGTTTTGTTTTGGTGTAATCAGTAATAAAAAGATCACCTTCTGATAAATCTTTTTTTCTTAATAAATAAAACTCTGTATTTTTCTTTTTTTTCATATTCTTAAATCCTCTGAAATAAATCAGAGGATTTTATCCTTAGTTTAATTGCAAACGTAATTGCCCAAGTAATCTGTTCTACATGTTTGTAGTTTTTGGCCAAAATTATTTGTGTAATTATCGTTACCTAAATAATCTCTAGTAATTGTTGTAGAATTTTTACCTAGATAGTCACTAGAATCAGTACAAATTACTTGACCTAGATAATTAGTTTTACAAGTCATTCCAGCTTCAGACTGATTGGGCATTAATAATTGTGCACCAAAAATTACAGTAAACGCAATGGCAGTAATTGTTATCTTTTTCATATTTATCTCCTTTGTTAATTGTTAAAAAATTGCGGTTAAAATGATGACGCATTCATAAGAAAGGCTTAACAATGAAAGCTTCTTTCACCTTAACCGCTCATGACTAGACGATGACGCATACTGTAGAAAGCAAACAGAAAAGATATAAACCAGTAAGCTACTTTCGTCTTAATCACTTAATGTTTACTGCTTAATAAACATATTATGAATATATGTGCTCTTAGATCGTTTTACCCGTAGGTTAACTTTTGACCAAACCTACGGATTAAATTAGAATATTGAATGAAAAAATTTTACTTTTCATTATTTTTTATATTTTTATTACTTTCATGCACAACACCTCAAGATAATGACAATTTGCAAATTAGAATTATTGAAGAAGGGCTTCAGATAGAAATTTCAGATAATAAAAATAATAATCTTTCTAATTCTATGAAAGGTGGATCTATAAACAAAAAAGAAAAGATAATTCGAAAAGATTATGATGATAAAGCAAGTCTTTATTGTTCTCAATTTAAGAAAAGAATTGGAAATCCAGTATTCTATAAGGGTATTGGTTATTATAAATGTATTGAGTTTAATTAAATTTAAACCTAATTTTAAATAATATTAAAAGATATTTATGATTAAAAAAAAAGGCTACCCAAGAAAACCTTATTCCTTTGAAAGAGTTTTAAAGGATTTGGCTGATGATATTGGCTACAAAAATATTGAAACCGTTATTGAAAAAAAGAGAAAAGCTATTGAACATATAAGCAATCCAAATTTTAAGGACAGGCAGCTACACATACAAGATGGATTAGAACTTGATATTCATTGTAAAAAATTAGGTAAAGGAACTCCTTTCTTAACTGCATATGAAACTTTACTTAGAAAAGAAATAGCTCAACAAAAAAACCATGGTAGTAGTGATGAAATTATCAATAATTTGCTTAGATTGGGAGAATCTATAGGTGATATTATGGAGGAAACTCGTAATGCTTTAGATGATGATAAAGTTGACAGCAAAGAAAGAGAAAAGATATCTGCTGAAGTTATTGAATTAGAAAAGAAAATAGCTGAATTTAAGCTAAAGTTAAATCTTGGTGAGAAAACAGATTATAAAAATCAAAAAAAGAGGGACCTATAAAAATCTAGCTAAATTTAAGTATTAAAATTTAAAATAATTTTGCTAAAAATTTTTTATGAAAAACTTATTGAAATTAGCTACTTTTTTTATTTTCATAGGTCTTAATTTATCAACAAATATTTTTGCTGAAGCTGACGTTAAAGTCTGGTTGGGCTTAACTGTGGGTAAAACTAATCAAAAAGAATTTTCCACATCAGCTATTGTTAAAGAAATAGAGATTAATAGCCCCGCACAAAAAGCAGGTATTATGAAAGGAGATTTGATAAATAGTATAAATCAAAAAAAAATTAAAAATCCAATCCAATACATAAAAACCATTAAATCATTAAAAAAAAGTGATAAAATTCAAATTGAAATAATTAGGAATAAAAAATATTTAAAAAAAAAAATATTACTCACTACTAAAAAAGTAGCTATTAAAGAGTCGGAGCTGCCTCAAGACTACTCTTTGGGTTTTTATGGTATTTCAACACAAGCAAAGAATAAAATAAAGACAAGCTACTTTTCTAAAGAAATTACTGATAAATATCTTTTTAATGGATCAAAAAATCAAACATTAATTGTAACATGTTTAAGAAAAGGTAGTCAGGCTGAAAAATCTGGAATTAAACTTTATGATGAGATTATTGAAGTAGGCGGTAAATCTTTAAATGAATTACCGAATTTTAATTTTAGCACAAAGCGTAACATTAATATCAAGATTCTTAGAAATTCTAAGACTTTAAATATAAAAACTACTAGCGAACATTATAATGAATTAGACAAATTAAGCTTGAGTTGTGTTGATGAATATAAAGAGTATGAGTGTGCTAACATCATTCAAATAGATTATGATAAGAGAAAAAATGACTACTTTGATAATTTGCTTAGCTGTATAGAGGAAAAAAATATACTTACAATTCCATTCGGACCAATTCCTGATGAATATAATTGGATTAAAGTAGATACTGTCACTAATGTTGTCAAGCAATATGCAAGTCAAGAAACTAGAAATTTAGAAAAATTAGATTTCTATCTACCCATAGCATCAGAAATCCTTGAAGAATTAAATCTCTATCTAAATAAAAATGATAAAGATAAAATTGCATTATCAAAATATGAAAATTTAAGAAAATCAGTAACTAATGCTAACAGATATGCTTTAGTAAAAGGTTTAAAGGACTCCACAGTTTTTGAAATGAATGATGGAACTATAAATGGATATAAAAAAGCAATAACCTTTCTTATAAATAAAAATCAAAAAATTTCACATTTAGATAGAGATATTTTTGATGAATCCTTTCAAGCTCTTTTTGAATATGGAGAAAAGAAATTTATTTATGAAAATTGGCCAAAAGCTATAATGTTAATTGATTGGCAATCACTTTCTTTAGGTGAAATTAAAACCTTTAGAATGTTTTATAATCTTGGTGATCTTTATTCATCTGAACCTAACTATGAAGAAGCCATCAAATATTATGATATGGGTAGTAAACAATTGGACAAATGGGCCAAGAATTTACCCATAAGCAGAATGTATGTTGTTTACAAAAGAAGAATGCATGTAAAAAAATCTTTTCAGGTTTCTCTTTTTGCTACAAAAAAATACAATGAAACTTTTGAGAATAAATACATCAATATGATAGAAAAAAATTTAAAAGAATCAGAGGAAGTAATTAAGTATTTTCATTCATTACCAATTAAAATAAAAAAAGAAATAAGAGAGAATAACCCTCAGCATTTGTCTGATATTTATAATGCTATGAATAGTGCATACGGTTTCATTGGAAAATCAGAAAAGATGGTTGAAGTTTCAAAAAAGGCATTGGAGGACTTAAAAAAATATTCCAAAGGAATTGATAGGAATGAACTTATATTTAATGCATACCATCAGACACTTTTGGCATCTCTTGGTAATAATGATATTGATGATGCTGTTTATTATCTGAATCAAGCAAAAAATTTAGCTACACAACTAGTTTCAAACGAGAATGGATTGGAAACAGTTGGTTACATGTATTCTTTTCAATTACCCATGATAATTAATGCTGGTCTTTATGCAGAAGCTGAAGATATATTAAACTTTATAGATGACTTTATAGAGTTTGATACTTCTGTTGTTGTGGGAAAATTTCAGGAAGATACTTTTAATTATACTCTTGGGAGATTAAATCTTGTTAAAAAAGATTATATAAAAGCAATTTACCATTTTGAACTAGCAAGCCTAAATTATTTAAAAAAACCAGGTCCTGGTATTTATAATATGTATTCAGCCTTTGCTAACTTACTTTTGTTAGAGGCGTATATGGGAAACAAAGACCCTGTTAGATTTGAAAAACATTTTGAATTACTAACTGGTACAAAACCAATAAATTATAAATCTCTTAATGTTGAAAATGATTTAATTGGGACATCAATAGCAAAAAATCATTACATACCATCTGATATAGATATAAGTATACTTGTAGCACTATTAGATTACTTGGATGAAAAAAAAATAAAGATATCTAAAAAAGATAGTAAAGAGTTTTTTGGTTACCTCCTTGGTTACTTTGAAGATTACGCACCAGGTGAAGAGTCTAGATTGGAGATGATCAGAAACTCAATAAGAGCAAGCTCATTATTAGCATCTAATGATATAAAACTAAGTGAAAAATTTTTAACTGGATTAATTTCAGAAGTTAAGAGTGAATACACGAGTGAACTTTATGACTCGAATTTAACACCAATACATAAAATTGATGACATAATTGAAGGTTACTTGAACGCTTCTTTGATATCAAAAAATAAAAAGTTTTTTGATAAAAGTTATAAGATAATACAAGTTGTCTCGAATTCCATTACTGCAAAAGATGTTAAAAAAAGCTTAAAAAACAAAAAATTTCAAGACCCAGAAGCAAATAAACTGATTGAAAAATATCAAACACTTCAAATAGAAAAAGTGTCTTTTACTTCTGGAAAAGAATTTGATTTATCCTCTTCTTCTGAAAGCACTTTTCAAGATAGAGAGCTATTTGACGTGAGTAGATCTATTGAAATTGATGATGAATTAAAAAATTTAGAAAAAAAAATTAAACTAAAAATACCTTCTTATTTTAAAAAAATTAAACCAGATGGTTCCTCTTTAAAAGAAATTCAAAGTAAGCTAAATACAAAACAAGCCTTACTAGAATATTTTTTCTTTGAAGATAAATTTTATATTTTAATTATAAAAAAAGATGATCATAAAATCTATAAAATAGACAACACATTAAAAGATTTAGAAAAAAGTGCTGAAGCAGTAAGAGCATCAATTGAAGTTAATAAGTTTGGGAGCTTAAGTAAATTCAATACTTTAGAAGGGTACAAATTATATAAAAAATTATTTGCTCCAATAGAAAGCTATATTAGTCAACAATCTGAAATTATAATCATACCAAATAAATTTTTAAAAAATATACCTTTGCATTTGCTTCCAACTAACAAAACTGAAGAGTGTATAGTTTGCTCTAATGTGGATTGGTTAATGAATAAGTTTGATTTTGCTTATGTGCCTAATGCAGCATTTTTTTCTATCCAGAAGAAAAAAAATATACTTGCCAACATTAAAATTAAGTCAAATAAACCAATTTTTCTTGGTATTGGTAACCCAAATTTAGAAATTAAAAGAAAAACTAATTCTCAAAATATTGCAAAAAAAATTAATAAATTAACACAAACAATGAGCCGTGGATCTTTTGTAAGAGATACTGCTGAAATCAAAAATATTTATGGATTAGTAGAAGGTTCGCAAGAGGAATTAGAAACAATTCAAAAATATTTAGTACCATCTAAATCAAAACTACTGTTATGGGATGATGCTAATGAAAAAAATATTAAAGATATGAATTTAAAAGACTTTAAAATAATTCATTTTGCAACTCATGGCGAATTAGCTGGAACTATTAAAGGACAAAATGAACCTTTTTTAGTTTTAACTCCACCAAAAATTGGAACAAATGAAAATGATGGATTATTAACTATGAGTGAAATAATGAATCTTCAAAATAATGCAGAATTAGTAATTCTGTCAGCATGTAATACTGCAGGAGGAAATATTAAACAATCTGAGGGTTTTAGTGGTCTTGCAAGAGCCTTTTTATTCTCTGGTAGTAAATCAGTTTTAGTTTCAAATTGGTATGTTGAAACTTATGCGGCTATGGAACTTACAACTGGCATGATGAAACAAATAAAAGATAATCCCAAAATATCAACTTCTAAAGCTTTAAGCGGATCCATGAAAAATTTTATTAGCAATAATAAAGAAAAGTCTCACCCATTTTATTGGGCACCTTTTGTAATAGTGGGACTTAATTCAAATATTAATCTTAATTAATAAAATCACATCTATGTATCATCGTAAATTGATATGCTAAATCTGAATTATTTTCATACATAATATATTCCTCAGGATGCCCACCTTCCCAATCATTTCTCCAATTTTTTACAACTTTATTTTTTGTTGTTTGGGGATTTTTAAACCACTGTTCAAAACCTTCTTTTTTTGATTTATCAATCTTGTCATAAGTAATTTCTCCTCTTTCGAATTTAGGTTTGAGCATTTGAATATCTTTTATATTTTTTTTAGTTACTTTCACATATATTGTTTCTTCTTCTAAACTTTCTAGATCAATAATAAACCTATAAATCATTTGAGCTTTCAGTACTGCAATTTCATAGATGTAAATATATTCTCCCATTTTCCTATAATTCCAAGGTCCTCCATATAATGCAGGTGAGTTTGTTATTTTCTTATTTTCTTCATCAATAGTAATGATTTTTTTTCCACCCTTTTCATAAATGCATTGAAGCTTATATGTTTCAGCATGTGCATTGCTAACAAGCATAAAAAAAATTAGTAAAGTTAAAGTAAAAAATAAGTATGATTTTAGATTAAGAAACGTCTTCAAACTTATCCCATACACCATCTTGATTAAAGTCATAAGCTATTGTATCTGGTTTTCCATCCTCGTCATTATCAATCACTTGTCTATTAGGATTTCCGTCTAAGTCATCATCAAATACAATTAAGTCCCATTTATCATTTTCATTGCTATCTATATAAATTCTTTCAATTCTACCGTCTTCATCATCATCAACATATAATGTGTCGTTAATATCATTATTATTTGTATCAACAGACCACTCATCTATAATACCATTATCATTATAGTCACCTGGAGTGATATTGGTAAATTGTTTAGATAATTCTTTTTCATTGACCGTTTTAATTTTATCTACATTTAATTTAATAGAGTGAGGTACTTTCTCTAATAAATTACGTACATGATTAATTCCAACAGCGAAGTTAAAATTTGCTGAAGGATCACCGATTGTATTCACACCAATTATTTGTCCTCTTTCATTAAGTAAAGGACCTCCAGAGCTCCCACCTAGTATAGGTGCTGTGTTTTGAATTAAATCAGCTTTTAAATCAAATTTTTCAAAATCATAATTTTTTCTTATATTGCTTATAATACCATCTGTTATAGACCAATGTAGACTGCTGGGGTGCCCTATAGCATAGACTTCGTCCCCAACACTTATTTTATCAATATTTCCAAATGGAACTGGTCTAGTGTTATTTGAAATTCCATAAACTTTTAATATAGCAAGATCTGTGACTTTATTAGTAGCAACAACAATAGCTAAAAACTTCTCAGATTTTTTTAAATCAAATTTTTTTGCATAAGGATAAACCCAAACTTGGTTTGCGTTTTCAACAACGTGATAATTTGTAACAATCAGCCCTTCACTACTAATTAAGGATCCTGTGCCAGTTGCTCCTCTTATAATCTCTTTTGTTTCAGTCTCCTCAAATGCAACAGGATTTATAATATAAAAAACACTTTTTTTTGAAGCAAGGTATACTCTTTTAGCTGAGCCTCTTAATAAAATTCCTGTTGTCACATTTTTTTTGATTTTATCATTTTTTAAAGAACTAATAATCATCTTTTCTTTTTTATTTTGAATTTTATATTTTGAAAAAGTTGACTTAAATTTTTCAATATCTAATAAATTAGAGCTAATTTTTATTCTTGATGATTTAGAGGAACCTTGTTTTTTATCAATACTGCCCCCCGACCCTCTTGTTTTTAAATTAGTATCTGCTGCATGTAGTTGAGAATAATTAAATAAGATTATAAAAATTGTAATTAAAAATTTATTAACCATATTAATATTTTAATTTGCTCCAAGTGAAGCCCAACTTAATGCTGATGAAGTATGTTGAGGTAAGTTGGAGCTACTAATTATCAAGATTAATAATATCAAAACTATATAACTTAATAGGCCATATGTTTTACTTAAATGTTCAATTCTTATTATTTTTTTATTTTTTGTACCAATTGAATTATGACTTAATATCGATAAGAAAGTTGGAATCGTTGAGTAAACATAGGATGCAAGAATTATATAATCCATTACTGTTAAATATTCTAATTTAGGAAGATCGGCATCTATAACAAAATTATATGCAATTAACGAAAGTAAACAGACTATCGTTATAGTTAATCTAGATTCAATTTCTATAGGTTTTATCCATACGGCTGACCAGCATACGATTAAGATTAATATTATTGGAAGAATAATCTTATACACATAATATCTACTTTTACGCTCAATATCGAAAACTAACTCGAAACCATCATAAAAACCATCTTTAAGAGTGTGGTCGTACACTTTATAGTTCATTTGTACATCTATAATATTCCAACCTTCAATGGAGTTTTGATTTTTAAATTCTTCTGCTTTTCTCATTGTCCAAGCGCTAACTAAAAACCTATCAGCTTCAATAGTATTTTGGTCTTGTCTTAAAAAAATTCTTAAAGATTGTTTATCAAATGGAAAATTTTTTAAATTAAATTTATTTTTTATTTTATAAACACTTTTAGATTTATGAGATAATTGCGCTCCATCATTAACTACAAAAGTATCAAATTCATCTTTTGGGTTTTCTTTTAATTTAAAATCCCATAGTGGTTGAACATAAAATTCAGAAAATCTCATTTGTCTTTCTTCTTTAATTAAATTATCAAAATACACCCCATATGTAGGATCAACAGTATTCAACACTTGCCACTTTTCATCATCATAAGTGCAACTCTCCCACCAAAAAGTTTCAAGTTTATTATCGTCATAAAATTTTTTATCATAAACAAGACTTTCCCAAATTTTATTTGTTATAGAATATCTATCATCAAGTTTTTGAAAAAAATCAGTCTCAATTGATGCAACAAAATTTCCTTCTTTTTCATTAACATCTATAGAATTTATATAAAAATCAGACATATGTTCATTAAAGTCTTCTAGTGTATTGTAGATATTTGGTTCAACTGACCCGTCAGTTCTATCAACTATAATTTTAGAAAAACTATTTTTCTTATAATCAAACCTCAAAATTTCAAATTTTATAAGTTCTTCTGCATCAAAAAAATCTGATATATCCTCATCAAAAGTCTCAATTTTTTTTGGGTCAGTTATTATTTTTCTAAGATCTTTGTTGTTTATACTTAAGATTATATCATCTATAAAAATTAATTTTGATAATTCACCTTTTGTAATTTTACCTACCTTAAAATATCCATCTTCATCTCTAGAAAGTATAAAATTTTTTTTATCTTTGTCAGGTATTTTTAAAAGTCTAATACCTATTGTTTTTTTTCCTTCATGAAAGTAGAAGTTTACATCTTTTCTAATTAGATCATTATAAATATTTTCATGTAATTCCTCACACCTTGGTTTGGCTACTGAATTACTAGTACAAATAAATGATAAAAATATGATTAAAAAATAATAATTAAATCTTTTTTTCATATTCCTTCTTTTTCTTTTTTTGTTTCTTTTTTAATTTTGAGAACGCATTAAGTAAAATAAACCACGATATAATAATTATTAATAATGCAACTAAAAAATTTGTGCTAACAAAAAAATTGTAGCTAGCATGAAGTAATATCGGAACAATAATACATAAAATTAAATTATCTTGTTTTCTAATAAATGAGTATTTCATAAAAAAATATCCCATAGTTGCTCCAAAAATTCCATGTGCCGGTATAGTCGAAAATGATCTAAGCATTGCAAGTGATTGAGAGCTTACATTGTAGTAATCGCTTAAAACGTAAACATAATAGATATTTTCTAATGTTGCAAAACCAAGAGATACCGTTACCCCATAAACAATACCATCAATAGGTTCGTTAAAATCCTTCATTTTATAAACCAAATAATAAAGAACAGTAAATTTTAATATCTCTTCAACAGGGGCTGCACTTAATAAAGAGGGTAATAATGTTCCATTAAAACCCACATTTGAAAAAAAAGATCCAAAAACTGTATTTATTATAAATGCTGGAATACATAGTAAAATCCCATATAAAAATATTTTAAAAATTTGATTATTAGGTTCAGGAAATAGATCAGATTTTACAAAAAATAAAATTATCAATAAAGATGGAACTATTGTAATTAACAAAGTTAACATAAGCAAAACGGTATCAAATTCTAAATCTGGTGTCTAGGTGATGCTAAAAGATGATCAATTCTTGTTTAAAGTGACTTTACTTTACTCAATATTATAAATATGTTCAGTTAATGAATATTGGACAATCAATTTCATATTGTTTTTCAAACTACTTTAATTTTAGTGGACGTGGTTCTAGATCAGAATTTTGGTGGTTTTATTTATTTGCAACTGTATGTGGTTTTGTAGGTTCTGTTTGGGATGCTTCTATGGGTGATACTAGTGGTAATGGTATGATGTACTGGATAGCAATTCTTGCTACTTTTTGCCCTTCTATTGCAGCAGGTGCTAGACGTCTTCATGATATAAATAAATCTGGTTGGTGGCAATTACTTGTATTTACATTAATTGGATTAATTCCATTGGTAATTTGGATGGCGACTGAAGGTGTTAAGAAAAAAAATAAGCACGGACAGCCAATTAAAATTAAGAAATAATTTACTTTAATACTTAATCTTTATCTTTATCTTTATCCTTAAATCTATCTAAGGCTGGATCATCATTTTCTTGTGGTGACTGTCCATTAAGAATTAACGCACCTAAACCTCCAAGTACAAGTGGAGTAAATTTTGATATTTCGGGTGGTAAAAAAGAAGTTAGATTAATTCCCATATAGGATAATCCAAAATCTGCAATTCCTGCTGCAATTAATATATAACCAATTATTTTTCCCATACAAAAAGCTACATTTTTTATAGGCCAATTAATATAAATTAATTTTCAACTGCAGATTTAATCAATTTATTACAAGTAATTTGTAGCTTAACTTTAATGATTGTTACTTAATGAAATAGATGATGGTTAGAATTATAAGGATAATGACAATCCAAATAGTAAGATTAGTTAAGAATTGTTTTAATTTAGAATTAGATTGTAGAAAAGCTGGGAGTACTAATAAGAGTATCCCTAGCATATAAACAAAGGGTAATATCTGATCCATCATTTTTTAATAAAACATATATTATCTAATTAAGTTCAAAATGAGCACTCAATAATTGCACATTTTTAATGTTACAGTTTATAAATTTAATAATGTCAAAATATTTAAAACAGATTAAAGCACTCAAAAAAATCAATAAATCTAACGTTACTAGTGGCAAGTTCTTAATTGCTAAAAAAGATAATATAAAAATATATTATGCACCATTTGACTATATCAATCCTAAGGCAAAAATAATGATTGTAGGCATAACACCCGGGCTCCAACAAATGCTACAAAGCTTTGAGGTAATAAATGAAGGCAAATCATTAAAAGAAGTAAAAGATTTATCTAGCTTTAAAGGAAGCATGAGAACTACCTTAGTTAAATATCTAGATGAATTAAAGATTAATAAAACTCTAAAAATTAAATCTTGTGAGAGCTTGTTTAATAAAAATAGTAAATATCTGCACACTACCTCATTAGTTAAATATCCTGTATTTGATAAAGGCAAAAACTATTCAGGTGTAAATATTTTGAAGAAGAAAATCCTTTTAGATTTTATTGAAAAAAACTTTTTAAAAGAATTAAAAACTTTAAAGAAATCTATTATTGTTCCCTTGGGTAATACGGTTTCATCTACAATTGAATATTTAAACAGTAAATATAATCTTAAATTATCATGTTTTCTTGAAGGGTTTCCTCATCCATCAGGTGCAAATGCTAGAAAGAACATTCAATTTAAAAAGAATAAAAAGAAAATGAAACTTATTTTAAAAAATAAATGACCAGAGATTCTTACATCAACTTTTTAAAAACATTCAAGATTTCAGACGATAAATTTGTTGAATATGGATTGAAAGATATAATTTTTATTCCAAAGGATAAAGCGAGCAGTGAATGGGAGATTTTAAAAAAAAAAGTTTATTCTAACCAAGAAGTATATATCAGAGGCATGGGTCGAGATGCTGCCAGTACAGGATATATGCTTGAAATACACAACAGTCTTTTTGGTAACTCAAATATTAAAAAAGACCCTTCAAATAATACTCATCCAACAAAAATATTAGAAAATTTAACAGGGTTTTCAAAAAGAAAATCAAAAAATACTAATCTAATTAGTAATTATCAAGTGTCTCATATTTTTGGGCATACTAAAAATGCACTTATGTTTATGGCACCATGGAATATTGTTTATATTCCAAAATTATTTGACCCATTTTCAGGTCACGAGTCTAAAGGTGAATTAACCCAAATATTTTCTACAAAATTAAAAGAAATTACATATGAAAAGTTTAAAGAAGATATTGGTGATTATAATAGCATCGTTAATACCCCCAAATTTATTGATAATTTAAATTTATCAATTAAAAATTTAAAATCTAATAACAGTGAAGTGTCAGATAAATTACTAAAATCTATTAAAGATGAATTTTCAGAAGTAAAAATATAATGAAAAAAAAAGAAGCTATCTTTTATGAAGGTAATTCCTTCCCATCGCCAGGACCAGATATTCTAGAACTTAAAGCAGACAATAAAGGAAGCGTTATGGAGGGTTGTTTTCAAGGGCTTGAAGATCAATTAACTGAAAGAAAGATTAAAAACTTTTGGAAAAAGATGGATGAACTAAATGTTTGGAATTGGCAAAAAAAATATGACCCAGCTGGTGAAATTTGTGACGGTCATATGTGGAAATTATACTTAAGAAATAGAGAGGGAAGATCAATGGTTGCTAATGGTCATCAAGAATACCCTCATAATTTTAAAAAAGTGCTTAATGCTTTGAATAATCTATTTGGTTCTGAAGTTGGAAAAGGAGAAAGTTTCAAAATAGAAAATGAAGTTATTGAATTAAGTGCCCAATATGATTTTGGAGAAATCCATGTATCAATTGAAAATAATAGAGGTTTTGTAAATGAACAGGGAAAATTTACTGATGTTAGAATAGATGAATTTAAGAAACAAAACTTCTGGAAAAAAATAAATGAGTTGGGTGTTTGGAATTGGCATAATAAATATCCTCACAAAGAACCAAAGTATCAACCTCCAACATGCCAAGTTAATTGGAAGTTAAAAATAATTAATCATGATAAAGCAAAGTATTGCTCTGGTTATTATTTTTTCCCACAAAACTTTAAAAAATTTATTAAAGAACTTAGTGATTTAATGGGAATAGAAATTAAAATATAATTTTAACCTTAAAAGCTGGGAGTACTAATAAGAGTACCCCTAACATATAAACAAAGGGTAATATCTGATCCATCATTATATCTAGATTGTATTATGCAACGATTGTTCGAGACCGTCGTTCATTCTGCTTTATTTTATCAAAGGTTTTCTCAATTATTTTAGCTTTCGGTCTTAGCTCTTCTTTGCTATCTTTTTCTAAAAAATTTGCCCCAGCTGTTTTATTAAATCCGTCTATTCTTTTAAAATATTCTTTGTTTTTAGATTGTGATTTACTGTACCAAAGGTCCTTTAATTGTTTGGTGTAATCTTCAAGTTTACTCTTATCCCAAGTAATATTTTCTTGTTTTCTCATTAAATTATAAAATTGAATGAAGTCTTTTGATTTAACCCACTGTCTAATTATATGAGTAAGTGTTTTATCTTTATTTTCTGGATCAAGTTGCTTTTGTGTAACTATCGCAATAATATTTAACGAGTAAG
>Ga0209710_1001232_pt1 | contig 20207 bp, 9 predicted proteins | sample ArcticOcean_MG_C_5_FD_187436 | JGI IMG/M metagenome (GOLD analysis project Ga0209710, IMG submission 187436) | Marine microbial communities from western Arctic Ocean - ArcticOcean_MG_CB4_138 (SPAdes) (version 2) | ecosystem: Environmental > Aquatic > Marine > Oceanic | place: Arctic Ocean: Canada...
CTTCTCGTTCGCTTTCATGCAGTGTGTCCTCAACGATCGTTCCTGTACTAACGGCTTTGATTTCTTCTTCTTACTTTCCCTTTGCTGCTGCGGCCGCTGCTGCTCTTCACCGCGCTGCTGGCCCTGATTTCCACCCTTCACTGGTGACGTCTTTTCGCCTACTCCTAATCCGTTCTCGCTCTTCTGATCCTCGGCCTGGTCCTTATTCTTCATTAACCAATCGTTCAAGAAGCCGTGACATTTCACTCGGTTACCTTTCCTAACTCGATCTGTCGCAGTGATTCTTTTGTTACATCCGCGATCGCTGTTTTGACTCGTACTGGCCCTTGTCGCACTCGCGATCCTTTCGAGTCCATCTGCGTCGGAATTGGACACAAAATTCGTTGAAGCAAAGTGGATCGCGATCTTCGGTGCCGCGCGGTTACTGAAGCTCGCTCGTCTCGAAGTAACGTAGCTTTTGCGATCGGAGGCGAGCGATTCAAAGTTGATCCTCTGTCGTTGTCGTTGCACGAGCGACATTTTTTTGTTTCTTTTGCAAAGCCTTCGTTTTAACGACTCGTACTCTACTTTGTGGATAAAATGGGTTTTCTCTTGTTTACAAAATAGGGGTGAAATTCTGGGATCTGGGTAGACTTTATAGAGAGCGTGAAAGCGTGTTTTGGCCGCACGATGGGTTAAAAATGACCACTTCAATACGGTGTAGGGGTAAAATTTTTACCCAGCACATGGGTCATTTTATGGGAGAGATTTAAAAGCGCGTTTTTGGGCCGCATGATTGAACTTTAAAGAGCATTCATCAGTACAAGTAGGGAGATTTAACAACACACTTATTTATTAAGAAACACTGTGCGTGGACACTAATTGAAAGACATCGTACGATATAAAAGAGAAGGATTAGTAAGTAAGTAAGTAGCACAACGGGCACACACACACACACACACACACACACACGCACAGAGAAGAGAAATGGTTCTCCTGAACCAGAATCGGATCGTATCGAAAATCGGCAAAGCGTTGAACGGTGTGAAGGATGCGATAGGGAACGGATTGAACGAAATAAAACGAAAAGTTTTCCAGGACAAGAACGGTCGTGAAGATCAGTGCGTGATAATTGATGGGAAGAAGATCGCTGGGGATATCAGGGATGAGATTAAGAGAGCCGTGAGTGAACTGAAGATGAATAATGAAGGAAAAGCGCCCGGTTTAGCAGTCGTCATCGTCGGTCAAAGGAAGGACTCGCAGACTTACGTGAGGATGAAACAAAAAGCGTGCGAAGAGGTTGGCATTCGATCGTTTCATTCAGAGTTACCGGAGACGATTACGGAAGCAGAGTTGATCGAGGTCGTGAAAGGGTATAATGAGAATAAAGACTGTCATGGGATTTTAGTGCAATTGCCTTTACCGAAACATATCGACGAAGAGAAAGTTTTGAGCGTTATTTCGTTAGAGAAGGACGTGGACGGATTTCATCCGTTGAATATTGGGATGTTGGCCATGAAAGGGCACGAGCCGTTGTTTATGCCGTGCACGCCGAAAGGGTGTATTGTTTTATTAGAGCGAAGTGGGGTTGAGTTGAAAGGGAAGAACGCAGTCGTCGTTGGAAGAAGCAACATCGTCGGAATGCCGGCGAGCATGATGTTAAATAAGAAAGATTGTACGGTGACGATAGTTCATTCGAGGACGAAGAATCCGAAGGAGATTTGCAGAAATGCAGATATCATTATTGCCGCAGCTGGGAGTGCGAAAATGATCAAAGGTGATTGGATAAAGAAAGGTGCGGCCGTGATCGATGTCGGCACGAATTCAGTCGAGGATAAGACGAAGAAAACTGGATACGCGTTAGTCGGCGACGTCGATTTCGAAGAAGCGAAGAAAAGAGCCGGTTTTTTAACGCCAGTACCGGGAGGTGTTGGTCCAATGACTATTGCTATGTTGTTGCAAAACTGCTTAGACGGTGGGAGAAGAGCGATTGAAGGAAAATGATATATTATAAATCACTCACGTTTTACTCGAATAATACACAGGCCGGCGTGCGCGTATACCAATAATCAAATCAAACCATAATATAACAAAACATGCTACTAAATAATAATAATAACTACTTAATTACTTAATTAATCAAAGACGTGTAAGATATCCAATCCCTCATCTCCTGGTTTTCTGTATTTTTTCGTCGGCGTTTCCAACGTAAACGCTCTTATGCTTTGTTCGAAACCCAAATTCATTTCGTCCCAAAACCTTTCTGGCGTATTCATGGTCACCGTATAAGCGAACCCGTCTCTCACTGTGGTTACTCCTAATCCATGCCTATACGTCGTCGCTTCGCCTTCTTTTGAGTTTGGTGAACCTTGCGAAATATACTCGTAATAATAATACTGCGTCCCATCTTCTTTCTCTTCTTTCCTCGCGTTATCGACTTCGGCCAACGAAATCTTCTGCCCCGAAGCGACTCTCCCGGTCGCTTTATCGGCCAAAATCGCATTAGCAACGCTCTTCGCCGTCCACTCGCTCTCAGGTTTATTCAACAAACGTGGTGGCAGCTCTCCAACGGTCACAACGGTCGTTAAAGGTCCTTTAAACGAAATCAACTCGTGCACGATCCTTTGCCTCGCGTCTGGAGACATCGGCTCCGAGCTCGAATACGTCTCGCGCACGCGCGACTCGGACCATGGAATCGGTTTCCCCGAAACAGTTTCCGTTGGATACGCGAACGTAAACGCCAACGATTCTCTCGTTATCTTCGTTAAAGGAATTTGTTTTTCTTCTTCTTTTTCTTCTCCGCGTTCTCGTCCTCGCTCTTCTTCTTCCTCTTCTTCTTCTTTCGCTCGGTCTCCTTTCGTTGTTAAGATATCTTCCCCTTCATCTACATCATCGGCAGCAAACGCTGGAAGTGTATCAATGAACGCCGCAGAAGAAGACTCGCGAGCTACTACGACTACTGAAGCCGCGACTCCGTTCATTAAAAACGCTCTCCTCTTGATACTGTTCTTCTTCTTCCGATGATGATATTGGTGATCATTTTCGTCGCTCAATGAAATATCATCATCAAATTCTTCGCCTAAATCGTGCTCGATCGGGGCCAACATCTTCAACGCGCGAGTCGTGCAGAAATCCCCAAGGCGCGAACGACGACGACGAGTAGAAGCTGTGCGTTTATTGCGCTCGTGTGGAGCTAAGCGCGCGGCGGCGGCGGCAACGGTACTCATTTTTTAACGAGCAACGCAAAAGTCTCCTCTCTTCTCTCTCTCTCAGGTTTTATGAGGGATTCGTTTAGGGTTTCATTTCTTAAACTTATACTTCTTGATAATGTATGTCGATGAGAAGCAGCTGTTTTACTGCTACTAAGTATATTGCGGTTGCTTAACAGATATCAATGATTAGAGAGTCGAATTATTTAATAACTGCGCGTAAAGAAGCGATGTAAGATACGCAAAGATATATTCTAGGTGAGATAATGGAGAGTTTAGGGTATCAATCAAGAAATGGAGAAGAAATGAAACCCTAAATGTTGTATATCTCTTGCACTTATTTCAAAAAAGGCTGTAGTTTTTAGGATAATTATATTGCTTATTAATCCTTTTTTATAAAAATAGTGTGTAACACCCAAATCAAATCATCTGCACAAAATCCTTTGACGTGTCAAAAGATCACGAGCACGAGGATTGAGAAGAAATGTTTGTACGAACACCGGCGCAACCGGAAACGACACCGCTATTGAAGCGATCAGCAGTCGCTCGTGATGATGTTCGAAGTTTTTTATCATCGAAGGTACTCATCGCGTTAACCTGTTGCAGTGGGGCCGCGTTGATCGGAATTTCGATGGATGAGAAAACTATTTCGAATGGTGTTACACGCGCGCTCGTCGCAGCTCGAGCGAAACTCGGATCGGCTGATACACGAGTAGCGGCTAAACTCGGAGAAGAACGAAGTATTAAGTTGTCTACCGCGTGTTCGCCAGTAGATAAGCTTTCGTTTGATCCAGGAAACTGGGGAAATGTCGGGGCGAAATTGATTTCGAATAAACAGTCAGCAGATTTCGTGTTCGAGGAAGGTTTCGAGATGAACGCCGTTCCTGGAAAGTGCGGCGAATTCTCTGCGCCTGCGGATATTTTGTCCCCAGGTGATCAATTCGGGTTCTATTTATATTCAAAATCTGAAGATAATGGGAAGCCTATAAAAGACATTGGATGCGAGGCTTCGTCGAACTCGGATGGACGATGCCCGACGCATTCGGCGACGATCGATCCAATCGTTGGAGGACCTTACGGAATGGAAACGTGTACGACAAAGTTTAGCTTTGGAAGCGATTTGAACTTTTATAATCGCGTGTACGATGGCCGCACTACGGAATATGTGTGGGGCTCTTGCTCAAATACCTGCGGTCGCAGTGAACCTGAGAGCTGCGCTTCTCCAGCAACGTCGGAAGATACTGCGGTTGAAGTGAGTTTTGATCTCGTGTACGCAACTGCAAATGTTGCCGATTTTACGGCCGAACGTCTCGCCACAGTTAGTAGCGAAATTGCAGCGCAAGTCGGCGTCGACGCCTCGAACGTGCGAGTTGCAGTGAAAACCTTGGCAAGACTTGGAAGCGCTGATTCGAGTTCTTCGAACTCGGTTGAACTTGTTATCACGATCGACTGCAACGATGAAAAGGCAGCACAAGGTGTCTCTTCGTCTTTGAAGAGCTTGACTGAAGAACAAGAAGTTGCAATTGCAAAAGCGACTGGTATTTTAACCATCGACAAAGCGATTGGGACTTACGAAGGTGAAAACGTTATCCAGTGGGAACAAATCACAGAACCACCGATTGCGACAACTTCGGTTGTAATTCCTGATTCATCGAAGAACGGACTTAAATGCGGCAATCCAGGTAACGCAAATCGTGTATTCGATCTTCGAAGTGGCGCTGTTACCGAAGCTGCCTGCGTAGCTGCTTGTGAAAATTTGGATAGTTGCGTTGCGTTCTCCGGTATCATGGGATCTTGGTGCATTGGTTGCCAAGTCGAATTGGACACCGCGCATTCTGGCGCGGTTGCGTACAAGAAAACTTCTGGTGGGGCGGAAGAACCAGCAGCCTATGAGGTACCAACCGTTGTCGCAGAACCTGTTGCCCCAACAGGATCGAAGTTCTGGAAAGTTTCAAACGCAGACTATCTCGGTTGGCGTCCAGTAGTGAGAAATTTCGCTCTTTTTAGTGATGAAGCTTGCACTGAGCGAATCACTATTGTCGAATCTCAACTAATGTGTTCTGGAGCCTATGATGCCGCTCACTCGTGCAAAAACGCTTTGGATGGTAAGCTCCCGCCTTTCACGGACGGCGAACGCTCGATCGTAAATTGCGGCAATGACTCAACTTCGACTACCTGCCGATATTCTGCCGAAAACGTCGCCGAAGAAGCCGCTTCTTGGCGCCCAAATATACATCCCGCTCAAGTCGATGCAGTCTGGATCGGTGCTCAATTTTCTGAACCCGTTGACGTCAAATGCGCGATTTCGACTGGTTTAGGTAACGTTTTCAACAACGGCGTTTCTGGCACTGGATTTGGCAGCACTACTGCGACAGGCAGTCACAAAATTTCCTTATGGAAATCTGATGATGGAGTAAGCTGGACGAAAGTCTCAACTGGCGACGGATCGAGCCTGGACGACAAAGTCACCGTCTAACAGTGTCTAACTTAATACTTTACTTTACTTTATATACGTACTGGTATATATTTATTTCTGCGAGAAGAGAAGAGAGATTTCGTTTCTTTTTAACTAACTATATTTACAGAAAGAGCTTTTTAATATTAATACGCGTGTACCAACAAAACGTCGCACATCGTACGCAAAACTAATTCGAAGAAGTATAGAGACAACTTTAAAAGTATCTTAACATAATAGGAGCTTTTTTAATGGCGTGATAAAAAACGTACAGAGATCCTTCAAGCTTTAATAGGCTGAAAATCCTTTTTCAGTGTGGTCAGTATTTCTACACTTTTTCTTTAAAATGTTCTGGCGATCGAATACTCGGCAACCGGAAACGACACGCTCATTTTTTAGTATCAATAAATAGAAGCTTTAAATTAATTATTCTAAGACGAAGACGAAGCTACTCTTAACATGGCTATTTGATCGTTATCGTCATCATCTTCGACTTCGGTCGGCAACTCTCGGTCAAAGTTATTATCTAAGCCTAACCTGCGATCCGTCCGCGATTTTAAGTTTTGACGAACTGGTTGCGCGAGGAGCCAATAGATGCAATAACAGTAACCGATAATGAAGAGCATTGCGAACATACCGAGAACAATACCACCAAAGGTTGCGTCGACATACCTAGATGTGAATACGGTTTGAAGGAGTAAAATGACGTTGGCGCAGACGATGACTCCGGAGAGGATGTTTGTACCTTTAAGCGCGCGACCTTTCAACACGAACGCGTCGCCGACGATGCGAGTGCTCGAGCAGAATTTTACTAACGGAATCAACGCGAATGGTAACTGAATGCTTAAAATAGCTGATGAGATAACGATTAACGTTTCGGCATCTTCGTCGCCGGCGAGTAAAACGACCGTTAACGATGGAACAATAGCGCACGCTCGAGTAGCAAATGCGCGTAAACCTGGATGAATTCTTAGTTTAAGAAAGCCATCCATTACATATTGTCCAGCGTATGTCCCAGTAATTGTACTCGATTGCCCAGAGGCTAACAACGCGGCTGAAAACAAACCTTTCGCTGCTGAACCTAAAAGTTTGTTTAACATTTTTGGCGCGTTTTGTAATGGTTTATCAATCATCTCTGCACGTTCGATTGGATCGGTAATTTTTTGCATCTCCGTCGCTGCGACGATGACGACTGCAAAATTAATAAACAAAGTCACCGTTAAAGCCATACCTGATTCGGCCAAGTTATATTTAAACGCTTTTTTCAAGCTCTTTTCGCCTAAACTGTACCCGCGCGTGAGCACTAAAGCCGAATGTAAGAATAAGTTATGCGGCATAACTACGGCGCCTAATAAAGAAACGGCAATAAACATCGCCTGCGTGCTCGGTATTCGCGGTACTGCAGCTCCCACGAGAACTTCTGTAAAATTTAAATCGTCGCAATAAAATAATTCACCTAAATAACACAAAGACATGATGCCTACTAACGAAGCCATAAACGCTTCCAATTTTCTCACTCCGAAATGTTGCAACCCGAGAAACACGAAAGTCGAAAGCGAAGTCATGAATACGCCATAAACTGTAGGTATATTAAATATTAACTTCAACGCCAAAGCCGTACCAATAACTTCTGGCACATCCGATGCAATTATCCCTAACTCTGACACTACCCATAACGCCCTTACTACGTTTTTATCGTACTCCTCGCGATAACAACGCGCTAAATGCCACCCAGTCGATAACGCCAATCTAATACACAACGACTGTATGTGCAACCCAGCAATCGTGGCCCATACTAACACCCATAATAACTTATAGTTAAACTGTAGACCAGCCTGTAAATCGCTCTCGAAATTCCCTGGATCGACGTATCCAATACACATCAAAAATCCAGGGCCGACGAACTTCATAAACGTCTTCCAATCGAACGAATCATCATCGTCTTCGCCTAAATCGACTTGAACGTCCGCATTCGCGTTCAGCTTATCAACATCTTCGTCGTCTGAATACTCTCGCTCGAATACGTTCGTCTCTTCCGTACTCTGTCTGTTGTAATATCCGCCATATCCATCTCTTTGAAACCTGCCCGGACTCCTCGCGCTGATTATTTGTACGTGTTCTTCTTCCCCTTCCGCGAGTATTAAATCATCACCCTCATTGTTACTGTTACTACTATTGACCATCTTATTCTTTCCTATGATTATTACAGATCAATACGAGTAAAGCTTTTTTTAGCGAATATACTAACTCGTAATCGTACTCTAATCCGCTTTTCTACAAAAAACGAAGAAGCGATAAACGATGCGTGGCTTTGTTAAACGCCCTGTAGAAACTACAGTAGCGCACTTACGAAAGACAAAGAGAGAGAGAGTAAGAGAGAGAGAGTAAGAGAGGTCTGCACTAACTGGTCGCGGCGTTACTTTATTAACGTGTTTTAATCTTTTATTACTCGTATTTATAACATGGGGAAAACCCTAAACCCTAAACCCATTTTATTTAGACGCCACCTTTGCGCTTAAAATTTTTGAAAACAATTTCGCCTCGTCAATCGAATTAAAACAAATAATCTGACGACGACGACGAAGACGAAGACGATAATGCGCGAAGGAAGAAGGAGCGAAAGAGAGAAATCGCAACCGAAACGGTTCGCTGAACCAACGCCTCGGGAACTTTCCCAGAAAAAAGTGCGTCTCTTAATTCGCATAAAGTATTCGCTCGCGAAGACAGCACAGACGACGACGCGATGCGCTTACTTTTTTCTCCCCACAAGCCTTTGGTTTTCGGTCTCGTTTTTGGAATGCGAAACATTTTTTGAGAGAGATTTTTATTGCGCGTCTTTTCTCGCGTCGTAATCGCTCGCGCGTGCGCGTGCGCGTGTGTTCATTAAGTAACGCGCTGACCTCGCTCTCTCGATCGAATCGTTTTCTTTTCTTTTCTGTGTTTAATTAATTCATGGATTTGAGCAGCCGAGGCACAGAGGGGGACAAACGACTGAGAAGACTGCGAATGGATTAGCGAGCGCAGGCGGACGAGAAGATTCAATTTTAGCTAGGCAGAGAGGGAACGCTCCGAAAAACACGCAGCAGCGGCATGAGACGACGCTCGTGGAAAAAGTAATCGAGGACGAGAAAAACGGCGCGCGTGATAATAATGACAGCGAACAACAGTTATCGCAAATGGGAGCGCGTTGGACGGAACGAGAGTGCACGAAATTCTTCGACGCGTTGAAGGATGAAATGAAGAAGAAGAAACAAGCGAACTTTAAGGATATCGCGAGGAGGACCGGTAGGAGTACGAAAGAGTGTTTGAACATGTACGAGAAGAATCAAGCGTTTTTGTCGTTGCCAGACGGCGTCGCTTCGGCGAAAGCTTTACACGCGTTATCGAAAGATTATTTCGATAATCTCGAGAAGAGGAATAAACAGGCTCGAGAATGGAGCACGTCGAGGGAAACTTCCACTGGCGACTTAACGAAGACGAATACTAGTAAACAAAATAAAGCAAACGCGTTACAGTTTATTGCAAACGCGACTTCTGGGAATACCACGAAGCCGTCGCCGAAAGTGATTAAAAAAGGGAAACGAACGCAAAGAAGTGGTCTACCGCCTTTGTATCCGCAATTGAACACTAATAGTAATAAAAACGACGACGACGAACATAAACTTACTGGCAAAGAGAAGAAAGATGCGCAGTTGGCGGCGAGAAATTTAGTTTCCTTATCGCCAAAACCGGCATCGAAAAGAGCTAGTCCTTCGATGAGCAACGGCACAAATAATAATAACAATAATTTTAGAGAAATGAAGCCGATTTTGTTCGGAGACTTCAAACGGAAATACGATGACGGCGGATTTGAAAGCGAGGACGAATATCAAGATACTTCACCGGCTGTGAAACAAGAAGATAAAAGCTCACAGCAACAAGTTGACGAATATAATTATAACAACAATAAAAACAATCTAGGAAGAGGAGCAGGAGGAGTATATTATGGCCTAAATAATGATAATAATCATAACAATAATACGCACGACGACGATGACGACACGTTTGCGGACGTCGGTGGCGCGTTAGATGGGTTGATGACTTTAGCAGACGCGGCGACGCCTTTGAAAAAGTTCAACGCCAAGCCTAAATCAACACCGAAGAAACAACGAAGCGATAGTGGCGGCGGCGGTGGTGGTGGTGGCAGTAAAAATGTCATGGCATCACCGGCAAAAAAACGAGCCAAAGTTGGCGGCATGCACAAAATTAAGAGCGAAGAGGAAATACGCATGGACCAACATAAAGCGATGACTATGTTTGGCAAATCAAAAATCGATGCCGCAATTGCTGTAAAGTATAAAACAAAACGTTCTCGATTGTTGAAAGGTAATATGTTTCTCCTCGATCGCCGTGCCAAACTCGCCAGAGAAGGTGGATATTCATCCGCATTAGTGCCGCCGCAACCATTGCCGCCTCCAGGAATCCCTCCAGATCATCCATTAGCTTTGATGGCAAAACAGTGCGGAAACGAGCGAAAACGGAAATTAGCTATAGCAGAATGGTTCATGCCTGCGATTGACGAAGATTGGTTCGCTCGTAACGATTTTAAACGCTTCGTTAAACATTGCCAAGTCGATGAAAGCACTTGGGCGAAACAAACGCGACAAAAATGGCGTGAAATTCGAAAAGCATTAGGCCCAGTTAGACGGCTCTCGCTTTCGTTCTTGCGAGACGAGCGCGTTAGATTAGAATACCATAGACAAGCAGCAAGGGCGAAAGCAGAAGCGAGCTTAAAAGGCTTGAAGCTTGATCAAGAAACGATAGATGAACTCACTGCTCCAAACGACAACGCCGAGCTGGTACCGATACCGGATCCATGTACAGTTGGTCAACGCGTCTTGGCAATTCATCCAATTGCAAAGCGCGCGTACGTTGGAAGCGTTCTGACTGTTTCCATGAACAATATTCGCGTGCAATTCGACGATGCGTCTTTAGGAAGCGAGCAATGCCGCGACATCGACGTCATGCGCTTAGGTGTCGAATACGAAGTCGCTTTGAGCGTTCAGAATACAATGGCCATTATTGGCGAGCCGGCGGAAAGAGACGAAGATCGAAAGATGGGTTTGATTTTCTCAAAAGCTACACGTCGTGCGTCTGGTGAAGAAACTAGTGAATTAGCATTCATGGGAAAACAGTTTAGCTTAGAAGATGGCGTTCTTTCGCACCAAAACGTACCGTTATTGCCGGCTGTGAAGAAAGAAGAACCGGCCGCCACAGCGTCTTCGCTACAAGCAAAGGAGAATAAACAACACGCCGGCTTAAGAACTCCAACAAAAGGTTCAATACGAGACCAAACGCAGGCCGCAGCAGTAGAAGCAATCACGACTCCAAAAGGCACTCCGACGCGTTCTCCAGGTCGAAGGAAAACACCTCTAAGAGGTGAACATTCGCTTTTACCGATTGGCGGTATTTCAACAGCGACGACGACGATGGCACCAGGCTCTCAATTAAAGCAAGGCGGCGGACAATATCCATTGGACGACTTGAGGCGCCAAAATGAGGAGAAGAAATTCCGCGACGGCGTTGAGAAAATTCGCACTTCGTTTAAACAGAACGATCAAGTTGCGTTGGAAAACGCTTTGAGGAATTTTCGAGACGAGTTTGGGTACGAGCGCGGTGTATATGAAGGCGATTTGATTTCCGACGCTCCAGTTCATTTGAAAACTATCGAAGAAAAAGCATTAGTGAACAACAAGAAGAAAAGCAACGACGCGTCGAGCAAAAACGATCATCAAACGTTCTTAGGCGACCTCGTGATGGATTCCTTCCTCGTCGCGAAAGAAACCGCTCGACGCTCGACGAACAACGCCGCTAAACTTCGCGAAATTTTCTCGGAAACCTTAAAACCACGAAAGAAAACCATCACAGGTTTCGCGAAAGATTTATATTCGGAATCTACTCAGCACGAGCTCGAGAACGCGAAAGCGCTCACGCAAAACGCTTGCGAATGTTTAAGAGCGTTACGCGCGTTTTGCGATAACGGCTACGAACGTAAAATCTTAGCCGACGCTGTCACTAATCGGTGCTTAACGATCGTTAAAAACGAAAGCGATGAGAACGATGAGCTCTTTCGATCGCTCGAGGTTCAACTTAAGCGTTTCGCCTCTTCCGCCATTGTCATCAAAAATTGAATATTCGTCGCCTATTACGGAGCTTATTCTTTGGACAGCTTCTTTTCTTGCTCTCATTTCGTAGCATAAAGTCTCTGAAAACGTTTCCTTTGGAAGAGATTTGAAATCAGTAGTAGCGTTACTTCGTCTTTATTAGGTGATTGGATGTACGTTTCCTACGAATTCTTTATTACTACCTAGCTCGCTATGGCAACAGCACTGCATTTTATCGAGTGTTTGAATAAATAGATAAAAATTGCCTTCAAAAATTGCCTTCAAAAAAAAAGAAACGCGCGCTTGCTCGCTTCATATCAATCGATCGAAAGAGCGATCGTCAGAACTTTCGCGTGTATTCCCCTCTCTCTGTCTCTCTTTCGAGAACATCGAAAAGAAGGCAGTGAACTATAGGCGGATATAAAAAAAAGGAAATAAGAAGAAGAATAACTAAAAAACTCGCAATACTAATAAGTATCCCCGTTTTTCTTGGAAACATCAAGAAAACGAAATGTCAACGATCACGCAATACGTACAAGACATCCTATCGTACGAAGTATTCCCAGAACTCACGAAAGACGCGAAGAGAACGTTCGTGTTATTGATGTTGGGGATGATATGCATATACTCGGATTCGAATTTAATTGCACCGAATCTAAGCGCGATGGCGGATGAATTCGGGTTCAGTGATATTGAGAGAGACGAGAAACTCGGGGGCGAGATCGCGTTTGCGTTTTTTTTGTTAGGCGTACCGGCGTGTGTATTGATAGGGATATTAGCGGACTCGTATTCACGAGTGAAGCTATTCGCGTTTGCGATATTCTTAGGGCAAGGGCCGAATTTATTCATCGCGTTCGTGAGGACGTACGAGCAGTTGTTAGCGATTAGGGCGTTGACCGGTATAGCGGTTGGAGGAGCTCTACCTTTGGTTTTTTCGTTGACTGGGGATTTGTTTCCAGTGAATAGACGGTCGCATGCGTCTGCGTTGGTTGGTGTGTGCATGTCGTTTGGGGTTGGGTTAGGGCAAGGTATTGCCGGGTACGTCGGGAGCGCGTATGGATGGAGAACTCCATTTGTTTGTGTAGCGCTTCCTGGAGTAATCGTCGGGTTGTTGTTCCTAGTCACGGTTAAGGAACCAAAAAGAGGAATGATGGATGGAAATAGTTATTCGAGCGATGATTTAGTGAGCACTTCCGCTCGAGCCGAAGGAGCTTTACACGATGAGAGTAACGAAGCAAATAATGCTAACAGAGCCGAGAGAAACGCTACGAGCAGCAGCAGACATAATAATAATAATAATAATAATAATAATAATAATAATAATAATAATCGCGGCGAATTTCAAGATAAATCTTTGTTAGAACAATTTAAAATAGGAGCTAAAAGCTCGTGGAGATCAATGAAATGGGTATTCGCCGTTCCCACGAATAGGTTTGCGTTATTACAAGGCATTCCCGGGTGCGTTCCGTGGTCGATGATTAACGCGTTCATGAACGATTATTTAGCCGAGAACAAAGGTTTAGGCGTGCCGAGAGCGACGTCTATTATGCTCGGATTTTCTCTAGGCGGTTTTTTAGGTATGATTTTTGGCGGCGTCGTCGGCCAACGCGCGTACAACGAATCACCACGGATATTTTGTAACTCCATGGCGATCATGGTGGCCGCTGGCACGATCCCGTGGTATTATCTCGTCACAACAGATGATTACGGCGAATCGTTCTTAAACATGTCCACGCACGTCTTTGTTGCAATATTTGCAGGTATTCTTTGCGTTTACACTGGCGTTAACGTTCGCGCGATGGTCATTCAAATCAACCCACCGGACCAACGCGGCGCCGCGTTCTCTTTATTCAACTTAACGGATGATCTCGGCAGAGGCTTTGGGCCGGCGATTGTCGCTAAAATGGTCGGTCTCTTCGGACGCGAACGCGCTTTCGCTTTAAGCTTAAACGCCTGGTTCCTCTGCGCATTTCTTCTGTTCCTATGCGGATCAACGTTAGGCAAAGACGCCGAAGACGTTCGCACTGGAGCCGTAATCTCGACGAGACAAGCGAGTAAAACGACGAACAAAAATAAACTTCCTCATTCGCGCGTAGACAGCGCTCTCAAACAGTCCGACGAAGAACGTGGTCTGTTATCCAATCAACCAATCCCATCGACTGCACTGAGTAGTAGTTCTACTCATAGCAGCGTTAGCGCTACGAGTTCGTTATCGCTCACTCCTACTCGAAGTAAGAGCCGTTAGCTTAACTTTGATCGTTCGCGGTAGTAGTAGTAGTAGTACGTAGTAGTAAAGTAGTAGTACATAGTAGTAGTAGTGAACGTTTTCAAATCATACTAAGTAAGAGCCGTTGCCTTAACTTTGATCGTTCTTCGTCGCAGTCAACGTTTTCAAATCGTACTAGCGATGAGCAGACAAAAAGACAGCTTCGATGTCTAAAAAGAATTTTAGATATAAAAAATGAGCAATAAATATCAGCAAATACAGTAACAGAAAAGAAAAGCTCTACTACTTTAAATACTAAGAAGAAACGAAACGAAACGAAACGAATGAAGGATCAATATTCCCACGAAATCATCTCAAAAACGAGAACGCACGAAGGCCTACTGTACCGCATAAAACACCGATCGATTTGTAACTCGTGCGCGATGACGTTTGCGATTTATATTCCAGATCTGAAGAGACCGCGAGTCGATGATGAAGAAGATATTAAATTACCGATGATTACTTACTTAAGCGGGTTAACTTGTACAGATGAAAACGTCTCTCAAAAAGGCGGAGCCTTTAAAGCCTGTTGCGATGAACGGATTATTTTCTTGATGCCAGATACGAGCGCGCGAGGGCACGAAGAAATCGAAGGCGAAAACGAGTCGTGGGACTTCGGTACGGGCGCCGGTTTTTACGTGAACGCGAGCGAAGAGAGATATAAGAAGAACTATAACATGCTATCGTACGTCACTGAGGAGATCATGGACGTACTTAAGAGTATTGCTGATATCGGTGCGAGAGTTGATTTTGATAGAATTAGTATTATGGGTCATTCAATGGGCGGCCACGGAGCTTTAACGATTGCGATGAGAGATATCGAGAAGTATCGAGCAGTGAGCGCGTTTGCGCCGATTGCGAACCCGTCTAGCGAGGATTGCCCTTGGGGGAAAAAAGCGTTTACAGGGTATTTCGGTACAGAAGATAAGGAAATGTGGTTGAAGCACGATGCGACCGAGATCGTGAAATCGACCGAGGATTTTAGCGAGAAGAAGAATTTCAAAACGTTTGCAATTTTAATCGATCAAGGCGATTGCGATAACTTTTATCAGACGCAATTGTATCCAGAACGGTTCGTGGATGCTTGTATGGAGAAAAAATTGAATTGTACGTATAATTTACGTAAAGGATATGATCATTCCTATTGGTTTATATCGACGTTTATGGAAAATCACATCAAGTTTCACGCCGAACGTTTAGTATAATAAGAAGAGAGTTTTTAAAACATTCTAGAAACATTTTTATAGACCTATAATAAATACAAAACAAATAAACACACAGGAATAAGATAGCTTTGGAATGGATTCATACCAATACCAAAATTAGCGGGGAACGTGCCCGCATGTTCAAAGACCACCGGTTCTTGGGTGTGTATGCCTATCTATCAGTACTGGCGCACGATGTAGAGAACTCCATGCGTAGTTGGTTTTTATAAACTATGCACTAAATATAGAAATTAACTCTACAGAACAATTTATTCCATCGATAGAACGCATCGTAAGCATTTACCAGCGTGTAATAACTCAAACGCTTCGTTAATTTGCTCAAACTTCATTTCGTGCGTGACGTAATCGTCCAATTTCGTCTTTCCCGCTAAATATTTCTCCACGAGTTTCGGAACTTCTATTCTGGACTTGTAGCCACCAAAGGCGGTTCCTTTCCAAACGCGTCCAGTAACGAGTTGAAACGGCCTCGTTGCGATTTCTTTTCCACCTGCGGCGACGCCGATGATGATGGACTCGCCCCACCCTTTATGCGCGCACTCCAAAGCCGAACGCATGACGTCGACGTTTCCGATGCATTCGAACGAGAAATCGACTCCACCGTCGGTCATTTTAACAATAACGTCTTGAATCTTCTCGGACTTATAATCGTTCGGATTTACGCAGTCGGTCGCCCCAAATTCTTTCGCCACTTGAAACTTCTCCGGGTTCAAATCAATCGCTATAATCTTACTCGCCTTCCTTTCTTTCGCGGCTTCGATGCACGCCAAACCGACCGCGCCTAACCCAAACACTGCAACGGTGTTCCCCTCTTGCACGTTCGCAGTATTATACACGGCGCCCCACCCAGTACTCACCCCACATCCTAACAAACACGTCTTCGCCCTCGGCGCGCTCGCGTTCACGACCGCCACGGCGACCTCGTGTACGACCGTATACTCCGAAAACGTACTCGTTCCCATGAAATGATATATCTTCATCCCGTCATCCGCCTTCGTGAACCTGGTCCCCCCATCGCTCTTCATCACTCCCTTACCGGTCCACTCTCGCACTGCTTGACACAGATTACTCTTCGGGTGTAAACAGAACTTACACGCGCTTTGGCCTTCGATGTTCAAACAGCACGCTTGATAGCAAGGGATCACTGAATCGCCTACTTTACAACTCGAAACGCCTTCTCCGACGGATTCGACTATACCGGCGGCTTCGTGCCCTAGAATAGCCGGGAACAAGCCTTCCGGGTCATTGCCGGATAAGGTATACGCATCGGTATGGCACAAAGCCGCGTGCGTGATCTTAATCCTGACTTCGCCTCGTTTTGGAGCGGCGACGAATACTTCGCATATCTGAAGCGGCTCGTTCGCCGCGAACGCAATTGCAGCTCTGCATTTGATCGGTTGAACGTCAACTTGTTTGGCATCTGCGTGCATTTTCTCTCTCTCTCTATCGGTCGCTTTCGAAAGCCTCGCGCTTTTTTATCTCTTCGCTTGGTTTCAATTAAAATGGAAAACATTTTTTCTTTTGTGAGGTGGTTGGGGTGAGTTTAGGGTGTGAGTTTAGGGTGCGAGTGTAGGGTTTAGGGTGTGGGTGGTTTTTTTTTTCCTTGCAAGTTTGCATTTTTCTCCCCCAGCACATTTCGTATTTAAAGTAGACTTTCCCTTGTAAAAAGATTATTCATAGGAACTGCCGCTGCCGCCTCGCTTTTTCATCTCAGTTTCAATCAATGAGACCATCAATCGTGTGTGCGTGTGCGTGTGTGCGTGCATGGATAGATAGATAGAGCGTGAAACAAACAGAAACGCTTTTGTCTTTTGTTGTCCTTTTGGATCCGATCATGCTATGGACGAAATCAGAAGTATACTACCGTGACCTTTTAAATAGCTTTTTAGGTACTGGTACGGCATAGAAGTGGATTTGTTTCTCTGCACAGAACAGAGTAAGATGAGGAGAGCGATGAGAAGTCGGTCGTTATTTGGTTTGTCAGCTTACATAGCAATCGCTTCTTTCCTATCGATACAGATCCTATCGCGCACGGTCTCAGCGAAACTGGAAGAGAAGTTCACGGTGGATTGGCCGAACCAAGGCGAGAGGTGGGAGAAGTACTCGAACGATGAAGGGAAGATCTATTTCTGGTCCGAGACCTTTAAACGATCGCAATGGGAAGATCCGAGAGATGCTTTGAAAGTACACGAAGCGCGAGAGGATATTTTCGGAAACGCGAAGAAACAAGAAGAGTCAGAACGGTTACAACAACAACGACAACAACAACAGACGGAAGAACAACGAAAGTTTAAGGAAGACGAAGAACGTCGTAGGATTACGAGGATCGCATACGAAGAAGAACAACAAAGGAGATCTGAACGGGACCTTGTGTCGAGAGAGTTGGACGCGCACGACGGCGAGAGGATCGTGCGCGAGGAAAGAGAGAGACGAGAACGCGAGGAGCGAAAGAAATTAGAAGAGAAAAAACAAGAGATGAACGTTGAACGAATGAGACAAGAGAAGACTGAAGCGAAAGAACGCGCGGAAGCTATGGAAAAAGAACGCTTGCAAAGAATGGAGTATGTAAAGAAAGAAAAGGAACGGAAAGAAGAGTTGAGGAAAGATACGGAACGAAAAGAAAAAGAACGCATCGAAAACGAACGAAAGAAAAAAGGAGACGATGAAAGACAACGATTGATGCGAGCAGCGAAATTAGTTGAAGAAGAGACGAAGAAAGAGGAAGATTTAAAGAGAACAAAGACGACGAATGAGGACAGCGATACTCCGAAACCATTTTCGTATTCTGCAACGACGACGACGACGACGTCGAAAAACGTGGAAGAAGACGATGATAGTACTAACAAAAAGAAAATGAAAGTTGCGCGCGATGATAATAGTAATAATAATAATAGTAAAACGAAAAGAGACGAACACGAAGCACCGAATCCGTTACCGGACCCAGAACATCACGACGATGTGAATTCAGATCATGCGTTGAACATAGACGATCATGAAGGGGCGCCAAAACGACACGCACCGTTTGTTGACGGCGTCGTCGCGCAGTTTTTCATTTTCTTAGTGACGACGTTAACGATTTGGATAAAGACAATGTTTAGAAAATTCAAAGAATGGCAATTGGCGAAAGAGCTAGAAAAGGAAAGCGATGAAAACGAAAATGATATCTTTCATTACGGCGTAGAAGAGCCTTATGGGGGTGGGAGTGGGAGTCCTTACGGGAGTCCTACAAGAAACAGAAACGGGAGCAGAACGTCGTTGCTGAGTATGACTTCGCCAGTCGCTTCGGTCGCGAACGATTTGGAAGATCAAAGGGTAAAATACGGCGGAAGCGCGAAGAAAAACAGCTATTATTTCTCGCGTAGATTGTCGCAATCGAGAATTATGATGATTGATGTTAGCAACGCGTATGGTATATTTCGGAAGTCTCGAATTATTGGAATGTATTTCGAAAGGTTGATGAAATCGACCGAGATTTTCTTCCTTGCGAGACTTTTTATTTCGTTTTATTACTTCAACGCTGCGGCTGAAAAGTACGCGTATTACGTATGGAGGTTTAAATATTACGAATTTCACAAAGAACATGGGTTTCCGAGAGGTCAAGTCGATTTACCAATTGGCGTACCGTACGGTGCTTTACTCGTCGTCGTCATAACAACGTTAATGGTACACGACATCAAGCCTTCAATGTGTTGCGTCTATTTGCTCTTCTGGGACGCTAGGGAATCTTTGTACTTATTTCAAGAAGTATTCCTCGGTCCAAAGTTAGTATTCAACGAACTGGCGATGAAAAGACTTAGCGTATTAGGTTCGACGTTATTGTTACTAGTGAACACGATACAGTCGAGACGAAGTTTAGCCGCCGCCGCCGCCGTGGATGGTCGCGACGGTTTATTATTTAGCAAATTTGGAAACCCGCGAACGCAAAGAGAAAGTTTTTCGAGTAAATTGAAATCGATCACTTTAGCGTTGGCGAGATTAGCCTTAGCATCGGCGTTCCTTTACGTTGGTTGGGAACAAGTTTCTCGCATCGCGAAGAAAGACTACGCGTATTATCAAGAAATGTACGCTAATGGTAATGGCAGTGCTACCAAAAAGACAGCCGTAGGTCAAGACGCCTTGAAGGCGACTGATTATCAAAAAGACGGACACGATAGTAATTGGCTCTTGATCCAATTCATATTAGCCATGCCTTTGTTTCTCGGCTTGCGCACGAAATTTGTTTGTAGATTAATGGCATTAAGTCTCTTCTTAGAAGCTTGTTTGAGTTGGGATTTCTGGAACGCGAAGACGTTCATGCCAGAACACGCTCGAACGCATTTCGTGGTCAATCTATCGTGCGCCGGCGGCATGCTTCTGTTACAAATGTTCGGCGCAGGAGCGTACTCTTTCGATTCTTGGTTATTACCGAAGAAAATTGTATAAAACATAAAGAAACACACTATACTACACACACAAACTACGCGCATACATATTAATACAAACATCTATTTACTTCTCCTCGTTACTATCGCTACTCTTCCGAATCTTATCAAGCGCGTACGTTCCGAGAACGTACGCCGCGAACAAACACGACGGCCCTAAAACAAAACCCCCGGGTGCGAAAACCCAACCATACCAAGCTTCCGACACTTCATAAACTTTGTCGTTCACTGCTCTCGCGACGTTCTCGATCTCCCAATTGGCTGAAGCGAACGTTCGCGCGATCGATTTTCGTCCGTCCTTTGCAACTTTGCTCCTACAGATCCCTGGTCCTAATTTCTTAACGTCAACGACGCTCGAACTGCTCATCGCGCGGCAACATGGCAGAGAGCGGGATGAAGAAACGGAAGAAAACATCACTTCGTGAATGAACGAAATCGATTTATCGTTCTCCGATCGATCCAAGGCTGTGATGACGATGAGAACATATCCTATTCCAACTGTTGTTGTTGA
>Ga0209710_1001236_pt1 | contig 20195 bp, 19 predicted proteins | sample ArcticOcean_MG_C_5_FD_187436 | JGI IMG/M metagenome (GOLD analysis project Ga0209710, IMG submission 187436) | Marine microbial communities from western Arctic Ocean - ArcticOcean_MG_CB4_138 (SPAdes) (version 2) | ecosystem: Environmental > Aquatic > Marine > Oceanic | place: Arctic Ocean...
ATATATTCTTCAAAAAACTTGGTCATCTCTCTACATACCAAAATTTTTCTTCCTGAAAAAAAATGTTTAATATTTTTTACTGACTTATTAAATTTTCGTGGAGAGATAAAAAACACAATAGAGCTATCTATATTGGATAGTTTTTCTAAATCATCTTTAAGTTTATTATTTTTTTCAGGAAAGAACCCATAAAAAAAATATTTTTCATTGAAGCCACTTATAGAGACCGCAGTTGAAACAGCTGATGTCCCTGGTATTGGAAAAACATCAATATTATTAACCAAACATTCATTTATAAGTATTGCCCCTGGGTCTGATACTGATGGTGTTCCAGCATCTGAAATAAGTGAGACAATACAATTTGATTTTAATATATCGATTACTTTTAATAAATTTTTTTTTTCATTAAATTTATGATTTGAAATAAGTTTAGATTTAACTTCATATCTATTTAATAAATTTTTTGAAACTCTGGTGTCTTCACACAATATGTAGTCTGATTTTTTTAGGATATCTATTGCTCTTATAGTTATGTCACTTAAGTTACCAATAGGTGTAGAAACAATATACAGTCCACTTTTAACTTTATTATTTATGTTATCAGTATCTAGAATCATTAAATTATAACCACTATAATAATAGCATTAAAATGAAAAAAATTATTAAAATTATATTACTTCTGATTTTAGCATTGTTGATGCCCTTAAAAAGTATATCTGCAAATGAAAAAATTCAGATTGGGTTACTTGTTCCATTAACCGGTAAAAATTCTGATATTGGTCAATCTATAATTAAATCTACCCAACTTGCTATTAATAAGATTAATAATTCATCGGTTGAAATTATTCCTAGAGATACGAAATCAGACCCAAATATCACCTTGAGATTAGCAAAAGAACTTAGTGAATTAGGAGTAAAAATTATAATTGGTCCTGTTTTTAATACCAATCTAACCTACCTTGATGAATTGCAAGAGGTAACTTTTTTATCCTTAACCAACAAAGAGAGCGGCAATAACTCAAAGAATATTATCAACGCAGGCATCAACGCTACATCTCAACTAAAAGCTATTCAAAAATTTATAGAATTAAATGAATTAAAAGAAACTATTTTTTTAACACCTGATGTAGATTATAAAAATGAAATTAAAAAAGCTATATCTGATTCCAAAATTAAAATAATTAAAAATCACATTTATAGCAAAGATCCTACTAAGCTAACTAAACAAATAGAGAAAATTACAAATTACGAAATAAGAAAGCAAAATCTTGAGGATGAAATAACTAGATTGGAAGAATCAGATCAAGAAAACAAAGACCTTTTAATAGAAAAATTAAAAAAGAAAGATACTCTTGGGGATGTAAAATTTGATTCTTTAATAATTGCAGATTTTGATGAAAGTTTAAAAAGTGTCACAACTTCTTTATTATATACTGATATATCTCCTAAGAAAAAATATTTTATAACACTTAATCAATGGTTTGATAAATCTCTCCTTAAAGAAACTAGTTCACAACCACTTTATTTTCCTTCTATTAATATAAAAAATTACGAAGCTTTCTCATTAGAATATTTTAAAAAATTTAACCATTACCCAAACCAGATAGCATTTTTAAGTTTCGACCTAGTAGGACTTGTTTATTACTTAATACTTCAAAATGATTTGGTTGTAGATAATAAAATATTTACTAAGAAAACTTTATTTAGAGGAAAAGTTGGAATTTTTGAAATAAAAAATAATAAAATTAATCATATTCTTAATTTTTATAAAGTAGAAAATGATGAGTTTAAAAGAATTTTTTAATTTTTTTAAAAGCTTTAAACCGGTGATCTATTTTGTATTTTTGAAACGATTTCATTTCTCCAAAAGTAATTTTTTTTCCAATCGGTATAAAAATTGGATCATAACCAAAGCCATTATTTCCCTTCATGGAGTTTGAAATGTGTCCTTCAACCTTCCCAATGGAGTTTATTATCTTTTGATCAGATCCATAAATAGTTAACGCACAAATAAATCTTGCTTTAATATTTTTATTTCTCCAATTTTTATCTATATTATCTAGTTCTTTAAAAACTCTTTTCATTGCTTTGATGAAGTCCCCTTTTTTTCCTCCCCATCTTGCTGAATAAATACCTGGCTTTCCATTTAAAATGTCTATTTCTAGTCCTGAATCATCTGACAAACAGATCATTTTTGATTTTTTAGAAAAATACCTAGCTTTAATTAATGAGTTTTCCTCAAAAGATTTCCCATTTTCGATAGGACTTTTAATTTTTAAGCCTGAGGTAGAATAAATTTTGAGGTATTTAGGCAATAAATCCCTAATTTCCTTTAATTTACCCTTATTATTTGTGCCTATTAATAATTTTATAATTTTTTTCTTTAGCATCTAGTAATTATCAGATTTCATACCATATAAGTTTCAATGGAAAAAGATCAAAACACAAATTCTGATACTCCAATTAATGAGGTTGAGGATATTAAAACAGAGGAGTTAAATAATGACACCCAACCAGATTCTTCAGAAAATATCAAACAAGCAAAAGAGGTTACTCCTGAAGAAAAAATTTTAGAGCTAGAAGATAAAGTAGCCAGAGCTTTTGCTGAAATGGAAAATCAGAGAAGAAGATTTGAAAAAGAAAGTGAGGATGCCTTTAACTATGGGGGGTTTGCTTTTGCAAAAGAAACTTTAAACTTAATAGATAATTTGGAAAGATCAAAACAAATACTAGAAAGTGATGAAGCCTTAAAAAATTCAGAGGCTTTAAAAAAAACTTTAGAACATTTTGATATTATAAATAAAGATATGATTTCTATTTTATCAAAAAATGGAATTATACCTTTAGATTCAATTGGTAAAAAACTTGATCCAAATCTTCATCAAGCAATGATGGAAATTGATGATGATCAAAAGGAACCTGGCACGATTATTCAAGAAATTCAAAAAGGTTTCATGATGAGAGACAGGTTGCTTAGACCTTCTCTAGTGAGTGTTTCAAAGAAAACTGAAAATAAAGAAGAAAAAAGTGTTGAAAATAAAGAGAATTCAGACAATTTATAATATTTGTCAGAGCTTGTAGATTAAAAATTAACACTTATATGAGGGATAGGATTTAAATTATGAGCAAAATTATAGGCATAGATTTGGGTACAACTAATTCATGTGTGTCCATTATGGAAGGTAGTCAGCCTAAAGTTTTAGAAAATGCAGAAGGTGCAAGAACAACACCTTCAGTTGTAGCTTTTACTGATGATGGAGAAAAACTTGTTGGACAACCTGCAAAAAGGCAGGCAGTAACTAATCCTGAAAATACTATATTTGCTGTAAAAAGATTAATTGGGAGAAATTTTGAAGACCCGACTGTAAAAAAAGATATTGCTGCTGCGCCTTTTAAAATAGTTAATTCAGAAAAAGGTGATGCTTGGATTGAAGCAAAAAATGAAAGATACTCACCTTCACAAATATCAGCTTTTATCCTGATAAAAATGAAGGAGACAGCTGAAAAGTATTTGGGGCAAGAAGTAACTAAGGCAGTAATAACTGTTCCCGCTTACTTTAATGACGCTCAAAGACAAGCTACAAAAGATGCTGGTAAAATTGCTGGATTAGAAGTTTTAAGAATTATAAATGAGCCTACTGCTGCTTCTTTGGCATACGGTTTAGATAAAAAAAAAGAGAATAAAAAAATTGCTGTATATGATTTAGGTGGTGGAACTTTTGATGTTTCTATTCTTGAGTTAGGTGATGGTGTATTTGAGGTTAAGTCTACTAATGGTGATACATTTTTAGGTGGAGAAGATTTTGATAATACAATTGTAGATTATTTAATTGGAGAATTTAAAAAAGACAATGGTATAGATTTAAGAACTGACAAGCTAGCTCTTCAAAGATTGAAAGAAGCTGCTGAAAAAGCAAAAATTGAACTTTCTTCTGCCGAACAAACAGATGTTAATCTACCATTCATAACTGCGGATAAAACTGGCCCAAAACATATTAATTTAAAAATGACTAGAGCTAAATTAGAAGCTTTGGTTGAAGATTTGATTTTAAAAACAATGCCGCCTTGTAAAACAGCGCTTAAAGATGCGGGTCTTACTGCAAGTGAAATCGATGAAGTTGTAATGGTCGGTGGTATGACTAGAATGCCAAGAGTTTTAGCTGAAGTTAAAAACTTTTTTGGGAAAGAACCTAATAAGAGTGTAAACCCTGATGAAGTTGTTGCAATGGGTGCTGCAATTCAAGCTGGCGTACTTCAAGGAGATGTTAAAGATGTGTTGCTTTTAGATGTAACACCTTTGTCACTTGGAATTGAAACATTGGGTGGCGTTTCAACAAAATTAATTGAAAAAAACACCACTATTCCAACAAAAAAAAGTCAAGTTTTTTCAACAGCAGATGATAATCAGCCTGCTGTATCAATAAGAGTTCTTCAAGGTGAAAGAGAAATGGCTTCTGACAATAAAATGTTAGGAAATTTTGAACTGGTAGGTATTGCACCGGCTGCAAGAGGAATACCTCAAATTGAAGTAACATTTGATATTGATGCAAACGGGATTGTTAGTGTTTCTGCAAAAGACAAAGGAACTGGAAAAGAACAAAAGATTCAAATTCAAGCTTCAGGTGGTTTAAGTGATGAAGAAATTGAAAAAATGGTTAAAGAAGCAGAAGCAAACAAGGATGAAGATAAAAAGAAAAGAGAATCGGTAGATGCAAGAAATCAAGCTGATACTTTAATTCATTCAACGGAAAAAAATCTAAAAGAACATGGTGCTAAAGTTTCAGATGCAGACAAGAAAGCAATAGAAGATGCTTCCTCTGCTTTAAAAGAAGGTATTAAAGGGACTGATATCGAAGATATTAAGAAAAAAACGGAAACTTTAGTCCAGGCTTCTATGAAATTAGGTGAAGCGATTTATAAATCTCAAGAGAAGAAACAAGACGCATCTAAAAGTGATGATAAAAATAGTGATGGGAAAAAAGATGATAATGTAGTTGATGCAGATTTTGAAGAAGTAAAAGAAGAAGGTAAGAAAGACGAAGAAATAAAAGAGGATAAAAAAGAAGAAGATAAAGAAAAAAGCGCTTAAGACTTAAAACAACTATCATCTTAAAGTAACTTATGGCTAAAAGAGATTTTTATGACGTCTTAGGTGTTAATAAAAGTGCAAGCTCTGCAGAATTAAAGTCTGCGTATAGAAAACTAGCTGTAAAACATCATCCTGATAAAAACCCTGGCGATAAAGCTTCTGAAGATAAATTTAAAGAAGCTAGTGAAGCATACGGTATTCTTTCTGATCAAGAAAAAAAGCAAAACTATGATAACTTTGGCCACGCCGCTTTTGAAGGTGGTGGTGGTGGAAGGCATGGTGGTGGTTTTGGTGGAGCTGATTTTTCAGATATTTTTGAGGATTTTTTTGGAGATTTTGGGGGTGGTGGAAGATCTAGAGGTAGAAGCACAAATAACCGAGGTTCTGATTTAAGATATGATCTATCAATTACGCTTGAAGAGGCTTATGAGGGGAAAAAACAAGATATAAAATTTTCTACGACAGAAAAATGTAATACATGCAAAGGAAATGGTTCCAAACCAGGTTCTTCTCCTGAGAGATGTACGGTTTGTGGAGGAAATGGAAAAGTTAGGTCTAATCAGGGTTTTTTTACTGTTCAGCAAACCTGTCCTCAATGTACCGGAACTGGCGAAGAAATTACCAATCCATGTGATGATTGTAGAGGTCATGGTAACAAACAAGCCTCAAAAAAAATATCAGTAACAATTCCAAAGGGTGTTGATGATGGAACAAGAATAAGATTAGCTGGCAAGGGTGAGGCTGGAACCAAAGGTGGGGCTAGTGGAGACTTATATTTGTTCATTAATGTTCATTCACATGATCTTTTTAAAAGATCAGATGAAAATTTATTTTTTGAATTTCCGATTTCTATAGCAGATGCTGCATTAGGTACTACAATTGAAATACCAACAATTGATGGTGGTAAAGCAAAAATTAAAATACCAGATGGAACTCAAAATGGAAAACAATTTAGACTAAAGGGTAAGGGAATGCCTTACATGCGTGGTAGTGGAAATGGTGATTTATATGTTCAGATAAACACTGAAGTTCCAATTTCATTAAATAAAGCACAAAAAGAACTACTTGAAAAATTTAGAGAAATTGAGAATGAAAAATCAAACCCAAGTATTAAAAAATTCTTTCAAAAAGCTAAAAGTTTTTGGAAAAACTAAAAGACTAATTAACTAAAAAAGGTTAATATTTTCCTTAATGAAAAAAATTAACTTAGCAATTTCTGGCTGTCTCGGAAGAATGGGTCAGCAACTAATTAAATCTTCCAAGTCTAATAAAAACTTTAAATTGGTAGCTCTCACAGAAGACAAGCCTACCAATAGAAAAATAGCTGGTATTAATCTTAATTTAAATACACCTCAAACATTTAAAGAAACTGATGTGATTGTAGATTTCACAATTCCAAAATGCAGCCTTGAAATTCTTAAAATAGCATCAAAACTTAAGAAAAGGGTGGTTATTGGTACAACTGGTTTTACTCAAAAAGAAGAAGATTTGATTAAGAAATATTCGAAGAAAATCCCAATATTAAAAGCTGGGAATATGAGTTTGGGTATTAATTTATTAATGTACTTAACTGAAATTGCCTCAGGATCTCTTGGGGACAATTATTTAAGTAAAGTGTTTGAAATTCACCATAAACATAAAAAAGACTACCCATCAGGAACCGCATTAATGCTAGGTAAAGGAATAGCTGATGGTAAAAATAAAAATGTTCACGATTTAATTGGTAAAAAATTTTTAAATAAAAGATCTTTTCCTTATGGAAAAAAAATTAATTTTAACTCTATTAGAAAAGGTGAAATTGTTGGAGAACATGAGGTTACATTTTCCAGTGGTAAAGAAATAATAAAATTAAATCATGAAGCCTTTGATAGAGCCCTATATTCAGATGGTGCTTTGACTGCTGCTAAATGGCTTATACAAAAAAAACCTGGACTTTATTCAATGAGAGATTTATTGAATTTTAAATAATGAATGAAAAAGAAAAAGCAAAAAAAATACTTAAAATTTTAAACGAAATTTATCCAACTACCCCTATTCCATTAAAACATAGAAATAAATTCACTCTTTTAACTTCTGTTCTTTTATCGGCACAATGCACAGACTTAAATGTTAACAATGTAACTAAGGATATATATCCAAAATATAATAAACCTGAACACTTTGTTAAATTAGGAAGAAAAAAAATTGAAAAACTAATTAAAAGTATTGGCATCTTTCGTATTAAAGCAAAAAGTATTTATTTAATGTCTAAACAACTTTTAGAAAAGCATTCTGGTAGAGTACCTAAAAGCTTCGAGGAACTTGAAAAACTGCCTGGTGTGGGTCATAAAACAGCAAGTGTGGTCTTGTCACAAGGTTTTGGTATACCTGCCTTTGCAGTCGATACACATATCCATAGGTTAGCTCAAAGATGGGGATTAACAAATGGTAAAAATGTTGTTCAAACTGAAATAGATTTAAAAAGATTATTTCCTAAAAAAGCCTGGAGCAAATTGCATTTACAAATAATTTATTATGGCAGAGAGTTTTGTAAAGCGAGGGAGTGCTATGGTTTGACTTGTAAAATTTGTACGAGTTGTTATCCTAATCGCAAAATTCCAATTAAAATAAAAAAAGCTTGATATGAAAATACTAGGAATCGGAAATGCAATTGTTGATGTTTTGTGTAAAGTAGAAAATCAATACTTAATAGATAATGGATTAACAAAGGGCACAATGAAATTGGTTGATGAAATTGAATTTAAAAAACTTTTGTCTACTCTCAAAATTGAAGAAACTGTGTCTGGTGGTTCTGTTGCGAATTCTATTGTTGGCTTATCTCAATTAGGGGATGATGTTGGATTTATTGGTAAAATTAATGCTGATGAACTAGGCAAAAAATATGAGGAAGGTTTAATCAAAGAAAAGGTACAGTATTTTTACAAAAAAAAAGAAGAGGCTTCACCTACTGGAACATGTTTAATATTAATTACACCTGATGCAGAAAGAACAATGGTAACTTTTTTGGGTATAGCTGGTAAAATTAATGAAAAGGATATTAATGAAGAAGCTATTAAAGAAAGTGAAATGATATTTCTTGAAGGATATTTGTGGGATGAAGGGGAACCAAAATCTGCATTTAACAAAGCTTTGTCTTTCTCTCATAAAAAAGCAATGTCGCTATCAGATCAATTTTGTGTTGAAAGACATAAAGATAATTTTTTAGATTTAATTAAGAATAAACTTGATGTTGTTTTTGCTAATGAGCAAGAGGTCAAATCTTTAATTAATACAAAAAATTTTGATGATGTTATTACATTTGGAAAACAATTAGGAAAACTACTAATTGTTACCCGGGGAGAAAAAGGGAGTGTTGCTATTAATAGTGACGAAGTTACAGAATGCGAAAGTAAATCGAATTTAAAAATTTTAGATTTAACTGGAGCTGGAGATTTATTTGCAGCAGGATTTCTGCATGGCTTAATTAATAATTTTCCAATAAAAGAAAGTCTTAAAAAAGGTACAGAAATGTCATCAAAAATAATTCAAAGAGTTGGGGCTAGACTAAGTTAGTTTTTTTTCTTTTGAAACTACCCTTTCCTTTTTTAGCTTTTACCACCCTAGTTTTATATTTAGTTGTCCTCAAATCCTTTGCTATTGGATTTTTTTTTTTCATCTATATTTGGTAACCATTATGAAGACTTTTAATAAAATTTTCATCATTAAATTTATCCTTAATTTTTTTTCTTAATCTATATATATGCGTCTCGACAGTATGTGTCTCTAGGCCGGAAGAATAACCCCAAACTTGGTTTTGTAACTGTTTAATTGATTGAGGTAAATTATTATCATTAAGAAATGTAATTATATCAATTTCTCGTTCAGTTAGTTTTAGTTCATTTTTTAGATTTGATATAATTCTTGAATTCAAATTTAAAGTATAATCTTTTATAATTAGCTTTGATTGGAAATTATATTTTTGTTTTATGAGATGACTGTTTACATCATCAAGAAATTTTTGAATTTTTAAGGGTAACGAATTAATTATCAAAATATTATTTTTATTAACTTGGCTATTCAAAAGTAGCTTATTTTCCTTATTTAAAATGATAACAGAATTTATATATTCACTATTGTTTTCTTGAAACCCTTGGATAAATTTTTTACAATTATCATAATTGTATATATTGAATGTAAATTGATGTTTTATTTCGTCTAGGATATTATATAATTTTCCAAATTCAACTAGACATATTGATTGTTTAAACATTAAAATATAATTTATGCTAATAACTATAATAAATAAAGAAACGTTAACCATAGATGATTTCATCTTTAGGTGCTCAATAGGTAAAAACGGCATTAAAACTCAAAAAAAAGAAGGCGACAAGACGACACCAAGAGGCACCTTTTCACTTGGTAAACTTTATTACAGAGCTGACAGGGTTGAAAAACCAATTACTCAGATTAACACAAGGATAATAAGCAAAGGAATGGGATGGTGTGATGATCCTAAGAGCAGCTTATATAATAAAGAGTTAATTATTAATGATAAGATTAAACACGAAAAACTATTTAAAAAAGACAATTCTTATGATTATTTTATTGTAATTAATTACAATACTAAAAACATAAAACAAAATAAAGGAAGTGCTATATTTATTCATTTAACAAAAAACTATAAAAAAACCGCAGGATGTATTGCTTTAAAAAAAAAAGATTTTTTGATTATGACTAAGCTTTTGAGTAAAAAAAATAAGATAAAGATTAATTAAATTCTTTTTCCAAATACTTTAGAACCTATTCGAACAAAAGTAGCTTTTGATTCTGTGGCTTCTAAATAATCACCTGACATACCCATACTTAATTCCTTTAGATTCATCTTATCTTTTAAAATATTCATTTCTGTAAAAAAGATTTTTGGATTTGTATTTGCTGGTGGTATGCACATTAAACCTACAATATCTAAATTGAATGTATTTATACATTCTTGTTTAAATTCTTCTAAACGGTCAATTTCTATTCCATTTTTTTGTTCTTCATTGCCTATGTTTACTTGAATAAATATTTTGGGTCTAACATTTTTCTTTTTTTGCTCTAAGGAAATCTTTTCTGCTAATTTTAAGTTATCTAAAGAATGAATATAATCAAATAAAGGTAGTACATACTTTACTTTATTGGATTGAAGTTTTCCTATAAAATGAAGCCTTATATCAATAAAATCATTTTTTATATCAGTCCACTTTTCTAATGCCTCCTGAACTTTGTTTTCCCCATAATGTTTGTGCCCAAAATTAATTAAGGGTAAAATTGATTTTATTGGGAATGTTTTTGTAACGGCAATAATTTCTGTATTGCTATTTTTTAGCTGTATTTCTTTTTTAATTAATAATAAATTATCTACACAATCATGCATAATTATAAAAATATCTATTATTTTATAAATCAACTTAATAAAAATGAACTCAAAGCTATTAATAAAAAAATAATTTTAATATATAGAAATTATAACAGTAATTATAATGAACACACTATAAAAGAAATTAGAGACTATTGTAAAAAACACAAAAGAAAACTTTTTATAGCAAATGATTTGAAAATAGCTCTTAAATTAAAATTAGACGGGCTATATATTCCTTCTTTTAACAGATCATTAAACTATAGAAATATTTGTATCCACAAATCTTTCAGCATTATTGGTTCTGCACATAATTTAACTGAACTCTTAATCAAAGAAAATCAAGGTTGTAAACAAATATTCATATCTCCTATCTTTAAAACAAATAAATATAAAAATAATTTAGGGATAAGCAAATTCAATACAATTTGTTTAAATTCAAACAATGAGATTATTGCCTTGGGTGGGGTCAACTCACTAAATATTAAAAAATTATTTATGACTAAGTCGGTAGGATTTGCTGCAATTTCTTGGATAAAAAAAACGGCCTAAAAAATATTTAGGCCGTTTTAATAATTTAAAAATTTTTATTAATTAGAACGCAAAGTTAAGTGCGATTTCATTAATGTCTTCTGTCTTAGCTGTACTAACCCAATCAGGATTATCAGTTGTAGTATGGTAAGCAGAAATACTCATTGCTCCCATGCTGTATGCAGCCTGATAAGATTTTGATTCCATAGTTACACTAGTTGAAGCATCATAAGTTTCATCTAGTATTCCGTAAGATAATGATAAATCATCATTAACTTGGAAAGCTATAGACATTTTCTCAGTTTCAAAAGTACCAGTTGCAGCAGCTACAGTCTTAGCAGCAGTTGCATCTTCAGCACCACCGATGATACCTCTGTTTGTTTCAGCTAATTGAACACCAACTGTTACTGGTCCGAAAGCATAGTTAACGTAACCTGTAATTGTTGAGTTATCATTGTTTGTAGCTGTGTTAGCAGTGTCTATTTCATTAGCATAAAGACCCATAGTTAAGCCATTACCTGATATTACACCAGCTATACCCATACCAGTACCGTAAGCACTAGCAGCAGCAGTTCCACCATCATATATAGCTCCATCTGCAGCACTTGGTGCAAATTCAGCCATTGCTGTTAATGAATAACCGTTACCCATGTCTTGTACAGGAGCAACATAAAGAATTTGACCGTTATCAATATTAGAACCGATATTATCGATTGCTGTACTTGTAGTCATACCGTCATGGTTTTCTTCATATGCTCTAGGCGTAGCGTCATCAAAGTTAGCACCAATTCCACCGTAACCGTTACCAACTACTACAGAACCTAAAGATCCCATAGTTAGTTTTACGTGTGAAGATGAAAGAGCTAATGATGGCTCGATAGTCATGTTAGTTGAAACAGTAAAACCATTATCTAATTCAGTACTTCCTGAAAAAGATATGTGGTGATTGTAACCGATAGCTTCTGATCCTCTAGCAGTTCCAGTTTCTACTTCGTTTGAGTACGTATAACCAGCTCCACCTGAAACAGATAGTTCACCAGCGAACGCAGAACTTGCTACTAGAGATGTCCCTAATGCAGTAAGTCCTATTTTTTTAATTATATTCATGTTTTTTCCTTTTGTTTTTCATTAATGAATGATTATCATGTACTAGGTATTCTCAATAATTTCTTCAATTAACTCATCTTTTCATAGTTTTTTTTACTAATGTTGTATTTTTACAACAATATTATTCAAATAATCAATGGTTTTTTAACAAAATGCCCCTATAAATAAAATTATCTTTATGAATAAAATAATTACCACTGCTTTAATCTTATTACTTTTCGCATTCACAAGTTGTGGATTATATAAAAAAACTGATGCACGTGAAGTTTCTCCTAATGTTAAGGATAGAGTGGATAAAAATTTAAAATCCGGTAAAGGCATAAGCTTTAAAGCCTTTGGTGGTGGATCTGGAACTTTTGACTTTGCTTCATCAAATGAAATGTGGAGAGCTTCAATAGAAACTCTTGATTTTGTAAGTTTAACTAACGCCAGCTACTCCGGGGGAATTATAATTACCGATTGGTTCAAAGGAAATTCTTCAGAAAACAGGGAATTAAAAATTACAATTCAGTTTTTAGCAAATGAAATTAGAGCTGATGCTCTTTCTATTGCGGTCCATGAAAAAATTTGCGACGCTATTAATTCACAAAGTTGTACAATTACAAAAGTAAACTCAGCAATTTCTGGTGATTTAAAATTAGCAATTTTAAAAAAAGCAGCACTTATAAAAAATGATTTTTTAAAAAAAAATAAAAAGAAGAAAAAAAAATCCTAGCTTGAAAAATATTTAAATCATCTGCAATTAAAGCAAATAATGGAACGATATAACTTTAAAAAAGTTGAAGAAATTTGGCAGTTTTATTGGGCTGAAAACTCCTCCTTTAAAGCAGAAATCGATCAAAATAAAAAAAAGTTTTATTGTCTGGAAATGTTTCCGTACCCATCTGGAAAAATACATATGGGTCATGTAAGAAATTATACAATCGGAGACGTTTTATCGAGACATAAATCTATGCAGGGATTTAATGTTTTACACCCAATGGGGTGGGACTCCTTCGGCATGCCTGCAGAAAATGCTGCACGACTTAATAAACTTGATCCCAAAGATTGGACTGAAAAAAATATTTCTGTCATGAAAAATCAATTAAAGAAACTAGGCCTTTCTATTGATTGGGATAGAGAAATTTCAACTTGTTCTTCTGACTATTATAAACACCAACAACTTTTTTTTCTTGAACTTTACGAAAAAGGTCTGGTTTATAGAAAAGAAAATTATGTTAATTGGGACCCTGTAGACGAAACTGTCTTAGCTAATGAACAGGTTATTAATGGAAAAGGGTGGAGATCGGGTGCCGTAGTAGAAAGAAAAAAATTAAATCAATGGTTTTTTAATATATCTAAATTTTCAGAGGAGTTATTATCTAGTCTTGATGAGTTAGAAGAGTGGCCTAACAAAGTAAAGGTTATGCAAAAAAATTGGATTGGAAAATCTTTTGGCTGTGAGGTTGACTTTAAAATAGAGGGAGAATTGCCTGTAAATAAAATTAAATGCTTTACAACAAGACCCGATACGCTTTTTGGATTTTCATTCTTAGCTCTGTCTTCAGATCACCCAATATCAAAACATTTTATTAATAATCCTGAGTTCATTAACTTTAAAGATGAATGCTCTAAAACAGGAACTACCGAAGAATCTATAGCACAGGCTGAAAAAATTGGCTTTAAAACAAATCTATTAGCAATCAATCCACTTGATCCTGAAAAAAAGGTGCCTGTTTATTTTGCAAATTTTGTACTGATGGATTATGGTTTTGGTGCAGTATTTGGGTGCCCAGCTCATGACCAGAGAGACTTAGATTTTGCATTAAAATATAATTTAGAAGTTAAAACTGTAGTAAGGCCTGATGATCAAGGTAAAAATTTTAGGGTTAATGACGAGGCTTACACTGGTACTGGTACAATAATAAATTCCAGTTTTTTAAATGATTTAAAAGTTCCTGATGAGTCAGTTGCAAAAACAATAGAAATTCTGGAGCAAAAAGGACTTGGTAAAAAGAAAATTAACTTTAGATTAAAAGATTGGGGTATTTCACGTCAAAGATATTGGGGCTGCCCAATACCTATAGCATATGACAAAGATGGGAACGTTTTAACAATTCCTAAAGGGGATCTTCCCGTAAAATTACCTGAAAATGTTGATCTGAATTACAAGGGTAATCCACTTGATAATGAGAACGATTGGAAAAAAATTTTAATAGAAGGTCAAGAATGTATAAGAGAAACTGATACTCTTGATACCTTTGTTGATTCTTCATGGTATTTTTTAAGATTTTGTTCACCAAAAAATAAACAGTATGGATTTGATTTTGAGGAAATAAATTATTGGATGCCTGTGGATCAATATATTGGTGGTGTAGAACATGCAATATTACATTTATTATATTCAAGATTTTTTATGAGAGCTATCGGATTCAAAAATGAAAAATTCAAAATAAAGGAGCCCTTCAGAGGTCTTTTTACTCAAGGCATGGTCTGTCATGAAACTTATAAAGATACAAATAATAATTGGCTTAGCCCGGATGAAATTGAGAGCGATACAGAAAATAAATTTTTTAAGAAAAACAAACCAGAAGAAAAAGTAATTGTTGGTGCATCTGAGTCTATGTCAAAGTCAAAAAAGAATACTATTGATCCAGAACAGATTATTAAGAATTATGGTGCTGATGCTGTAAGACTATTTATTTTGTCTGACAGCCCACCTGAAAAGGATGTACAATGGTCTGACCAGGGTATGTTGTCTTCATACAAATTTATTCAAAAGTTTTGGCTTTTACACGAAAAAATAAAACATAAATTAAAAGAAGAGCATACAAACGAGAATCAGAATACGGACCTTAAAAAATTTACTAATCAATTAATTGATAAAGTAAACTCTAGTTTAGAAAAGTTCAATTATAACGTGATTATTGCTAACATGCATGAAACGTACAGATTTCTTACACAAGCAGTTGATGAACAAATGGATAACAAAATATTATTAGAAAATTATAGAAAAATTTTATCTATAATGAGTCCAATTATCCCTCATTTCACATCTCAATGTCTTGTAGAATTAAATCTAAATCCATTTCAAGTATGGCCTGAAATTGACCAAAATGTTTTAAAAGACAAAACTATTAAAATAGTTGTGCAGATAAATGGTAAAAAAAGAGGTATTATAAGTATAGAAAAAGATACAGACGAAAATAATGTGTTAAAAAATATTAATAGTTATGATGAAATAACAAAGTACATGAAAGATAAAAACATTAAAAAAGTTTTCTTTGTAAAAAACAAATTAATCAACATTCTACTAAGTGAATAAATTAAAAAAACTAATCATTATTTGTTTTGTAATCTTAATTACAGGTTGTGGATTTAAACCTATTTTATCTAACAAAGAAAATACTTTTTCTATAAGTAAGATTAACCTTAAAGGAGAAGAAAGAATTAACTATCTATTAGCTAACAAACTAGAGAGCTATAAAAAATTAAATAAAAATAATAATGTTTATGAACTGAGCATAGATACAATTTCTAATAGGGTGATAACTTCAAAAGACACCAAGGGTAATAATAAAACTTTTAGATATGAAATTTCATCATCAGTTGTTATTCAAAAAAAAGGTAAGCTGATTTTAAGTAAAATTATTAAAAAAGATTTTGGTTACACCGGCTTAACAAATAAATTTGAACTAAAAAAATACGAAGAGAATATAAAGAAAAATTTAGTCAATGAAATTTTTCTAGATATTTTAAATTTATTACGATCAGAATAGGTTTTGATGATCAATAAAGTATTTGAATTAAATAACATAGACTTAAAAATCCAAAAGTTTTTTCTTTTCTATGGTGAAAATAATGGCCATAAAAATGAAATAATAAAAAAAATATTCAATAAAAAATATTTGGAAAACACATACCGTTATGAAGAAAATGAAATTATTAACAATGAAGAAAAATTTTTCGCAGATATCCTGTCTTCTTCATTTTTTGAAAACGAAAAATTAATTATAATTTCACGAGCAAGTGATAAAATTAAGGTTGTAATTGAAGAAATCATTGAAAGAAAAGTCATAGATTTAATTATAATTTTAAACGCAAACATTTTGGAGAAAAAATCTAAACTAAGGGCATATTTTGAAAAAAATAAAGAAACAATTTGTGTTCCATTTTATGCTGATAATAATCAAACCCTTTCTGGAATAGTAAATATTTTTTTTAGGGAAAATAAAATACCAATATCCCAAGAGTCTATTAATCTAATTGTTCAAAGAAGTAGAGGCGATAGACAAAACCTTAGTAATGAACTTGAAAAAATAAAAGGTTTTATAAAAAATAAAAATAAGATTGACATAAAAGACCTTCTAAAACTAACAAATTTAGCAGAAAATTATGATGTTTCAGAGTTAATAGATAATTGTTTGGCAAAAAATAAACGAAAAGCAATTAATATTTTAAATGAGAATAATTATTCATTGGAAGATTGTATTCTTATTATTAGAACCTTTTTAATTAAATCAAAAAGACTGCTAAAATTATATCAAGAGCATAAAAATAAAAAGAATATAGATGATGTTATCTCGCAATTTAAACCCCCAATTTTTTGGAAAGATAAGGAAATAGTAAAGCAACAAATCCGAAATTGGTCCTATGAAAGTACAGAAAATTTAATTTATAAAATTAATGATGTTGAGCTTTTGATAAAAAAAAACTCTAACAACTCACTAAATATTTTATCTGATTTTATTATAGAGCAAGCTACTGTGGTTAGTAATTAGATTTCACTATTTCAATTATCTTATTTAATTGATCTATATCTTTATATTCAAACTTTATTGATCCAGTGTTGTTTTTTTTATTTTTAATTTGCACATTTAATCCGATCTTTTCAATGATTGTATTTTCAAGAGCAACGATATTTATATCATTTGGATTTTTGTAAGATTGTTTTTTAAATCTAAAAATTTTTACAAAATTTTCTGCCTGTCTAACAGAGAGTTTTTTTTCAATAATTTTATTTGCAATAAAAAGAGCGTTGTCTAGACCGACTAAAATTTTAGCATGTCCTGCAGAAAGTTTTTGCATCTCTATCAAGTGTAAAACTTCCATTGGTAATTCTAATAATCGTAAAGAGTTTGCTACATGACTCCTGCTCTTACCTATAAATTTTGCAACTCTTTCTTGATCATACGAAAATTCACTGATTAAGCGTTGATAACCACTGGCTTCTTCGATGGCGTTTAAATCATGTCTTTGGACATTTTCTATAATTGCAAACTCCAGAGATTTCAAATCATTGACATCTGTGATTACTACTGGCACTTCATGTAAGCCTGCTTTTTGAGCTGCAAGCCATCTTCTCTCGCCTGCAATTATTTCATATTTAGAATTTTGATCTGCAGATTTTCTAACGATAATAGGTTGGATAATCCCTCTTTCTTTTATTGAGTTGGTTAAATCTAGTAAATTATCTTCATCAAATGTTTTTCTTGGTTGAAATTTATTGCTGAGTAAGTCGCTTATGGGCAGTTTGTTAATATTCATTTCTAACTTTGTTTCGCCTATAAGTGATGACAATCCACGACCTAGACCTTTTTTAATTTTATTAGAATCCATTATGTACCACTCCCTATCTTTTGTTCTTGATTGATAAATTCATCTGTAAAACTATAATAAGATTTACTGCCAAGACAGGATTTATCATAAATTAAAACTGGCATCCCATGGGAAGGTGCCTCAGACAACCTTACATTCCTTGGTATGACTGTTTGATAAACTTTATTATTAAAATAATCTCTAGCTTCTTTTTCCACTTGTGCAGAAAGTTTATTTCTTTTGTCATACATTGTTAAAAGAATTCCTCTTATTTGTAATTCAGGATTTAAACTTACTTTTATTCTTTCTATTGTTTTCATTAATTGAGTTAATCCCTCTAATGCAAAAAATTCTGTTTGTAATGGCACAACGAGCGAGTGTGATGATACTAGTGCCATAACTGTTATAAGGCTTAAAGAGGGGGGGCAATCTATGAGTATATAATCATATGATGTTCTAGAATCATTTAAATAGGCGGCTAATTTACTCTTTAGTATAAAGGCCCTTTCACTATCTCCAGCTGTTTCAACCTCTAGTCCAGATAGATCCACATTCGAGCTCACAATATCTAAATTTTTATAATCTGTTTTCTTAATTACATCCGAAATAACTTTTGTTCCATTTAGTACTCCGTAAATTGTTTCACTTGAATTTTCAAGGTTGGATAAACCAAGTCCTGTAGTTGCATTTCCTTGTGGATCTAGATCTATTACTAAAACTTTTTTCTCTTGTTGTACTAAACCAGCTGCAAGATTTATTACAGTAGTTGTTTTCCCTACCCCACCCTTTTGATTTATCACTGAAATAATCTGCATTCTAATTTTTATTTTTTTTTTTAATATTTTTTATATTTAGTAAAAATGAATCCTTACTTGTAATACTTTCTTTCTTTTCAAAATCAAAATCCCAATCTGCTGAGGTTTTCTCTAAAATTGTTTCTCCATTTTTTCCCATAAACAATATTAAATTTTTATAACTACTAAAATTTTTACAAACTAAGTCCAACATTATAGGTAAGGGCTTAAATGCTCTTGCGATTATTGTACCTGACTCTAAGTTTTGTGCCTCAAAAATATTTTCTTGCATAATTTCAGTGTTTAATTGTAAATCTCTTGATACATTTCTTAAAAAAGCACTTTTATGGTGACTTTTTTCATATAAGTGAATTTTAGAAGAATTTTTCATGTTTTTGAGCATAATTGATATTATTACTCCAGGCATACCCCCACCTGAACCTATGTCTGTTATTATATTGCTATTTAAATCAATTAATTCAATTGCTTGTGCACAATCTTCTATATGACGCTCCCTAATTACTTCGATTTTAGCTGTTTCTTTGCTGATAATGTTAATTTCTTCATTTTTCTTTTGCAACATAGTAATGAAGCTTTCAAATGTTATAAACGTTTCACGTGAAACATTATGATTTTTTAATAGTGGGTATTTTTTTAGAAATTCTTCCATTAAGCTATAAGCTTAATAGACTTTCTTTTTACATGTGACAACAAAATATAAACTGCAGCCGGTGTTATACCTTCTATTCTGAGCGCTTGTCCCATGGTTTTTGGTTTTATTTGCTTAAATTTGGACTTTACCTCGTTTGAAAGGCCTGAAAGGTCGTTGTAGTTAATTCCATCTGGGATAATTAAATTTTCGTCTCTTTTAAAAGCTAATATATCTGCTTTTTGCTTTTTAAGATATCCTCTATAATGAGCATTTATTTCTACCTGCTCATCTATTTTTTTATCAAAAAAGGGTATATCAGGCCAAATTTCTCTAATTTTATTCATATCAACACCTTTTTGAGTTAATATTTCATTAGATCTTCTTAATAAGCCATCTTTTGCGATTTTTATGTCAAATTCTTTAATTTTTGTTGGAGATATGGAAGATTCTAACATTTTATTTGATATTATTTTTATTTTTTGTTCCTTATCTTTGAACAAATCTTTTCTATTTTTGAATATTAGTCCGATAGCAATACCCTTATTAGTTATTCTTAAATCAGCGTTATCGGCCCTTAGACTTAATCTATACTCGGCTCTTGATGTAAACATTCTGTATGGTTCAGCAACACCTTTAGTCACCAAATCATCAATCATGACTCCTATATAAGCATCAGATCTATCTAGAATGAATGGCTCTTCTTTTTTAAAAGCTAAAGCAGCATTTATTCCTGCAATTAATCCTTGTGCTGCTGCTTCCTCATAACCTGTAGTCCCGTTTATCTGGCCAGCAAGATATAAGTTTTTTATTTTTTTACTTTCAAGGGTTAAAAATAACTCTCTAGGATCTATATAGTCATATTCTATTGCATAACCTGGTCTAATTATCTTAACATTTTCTAAACCTTTGATATTGTTACATATTTCTTGTTGAACTTGCTCGGGGAGCGAGGTTGATATCCCATTTGGGTAAATTGTATGGTCATTTAAGCCCTCAGGCTCTAAATATATCTGATGTCGGTCCTTATCAGCAAATTTTACTATCTTATCCTCTATTGATGGACAATAT